>Ga0265339_10000114_pt1 | contig 65609 bp, 59 predicted proteins | sample 4CB219metaG_FD_202085 | JGI IMG/M metagenome (GOLD analysis project Ga0265339, IMG submission 202085) | Rhizosphere microbial communities from Carex aquatilis grown in University of Washington, Seatle, WA, United States - 4-CB2-19 metaG | ecosystem: Host-associated > Plants > Roots >... | reverse complement strand
TGACTGAGCAGGTAGTTAGCCTGCGCATAGGAAGTTGCCGTGCGCCACAAGCGTTTGTATGCCTGTGTGCCCACGCTCACGCCCCAGGTGCCATCGCCCGGCTGCATGGACTGGTCTGCCGTTGCGATGATTGTTTGCCCCTTCAACGTTGCCGCACCGGTCGCATTATTAATGCCGGTCGGCATCTTGAGTTGCATATTTACAGCAACATTGCCGCCGTTCTCCGTGGGCGGGCGGAAGATCCACGACTGCAGTCCGACGGTAATATCGCCCAATCCACTCACCTGAAAAATGCCGGAGGGCGGATAGATTTGGTTACGTGTCCCGTTGAACACTGGAATATCCGCCAGGATGCTCCACCGGTTCGACAGCCTGTACTGGAGGGCGACATCGAAGATGTTCTGGTGATTGCGCACTGCATTCGGGCGGGCAATTTCAGTGCTGCCCTGGAAGTACTTGTTCGAATTGAAGACGCGATAGCCGATATCGAGCGTAAGGTTATGGATCCAGCGGAAACGCTCGTCGGTCATGGGCTGGGGACCGAATTTGGACGAAATCAGTTCATCGAATGAATGCTGATTGCTGTGCGCAGCCACGCATCCCTGGCTCAAGGCCCAGGGCGTGCCGCATGTGATTGCGGCAATCGCGAGGCATAGAATTCTTGTCTTGTGGAACATGTGCTGACCTCCGGAAATGACCTGCAGGATCGGCTGGTTGAGGGATTGCCTATCCTTTATATTTTTGACAACGATTCACGGTAGCTGACATTTGAATCGATGTCGTCAGCCATTCGGTGGAGAATTACATCCATCCAGTGCGGAGATCCCCCGATCCCGCCTCAGGGTTTGTAGAATAGGTAGCTCAGGACAAGGTCAACGAGATTTGGCCTGAAGGAGCATCCGGACAATCAATGACACTTCCCCCGATTGCTTCTCCCCAAGAGAACGAGGGTCGCTTGAAAGTTATCGATAAGGCCCGGCTCACCTCGCTTATCGTGTTGAGCGCATTACTCGTTCTGTGCCTGGCGTATTCTTGGGTTACTCGCGGCGCCATGGCGGATCTCCCGTTCCTTGCACGGAGCGGCAAGAACAGTGCGTCAAAGTCGCTGGTGGACTTGCGCCCCTGGCAGACAGCGCAAACGCTGGCGGCAATGGCGGTAACGGCAGAGGAAACTGAATACGCGCGCGACGCTGAAAGGCTTGCCGATCATGAAGTGGACCAGGCGTTTGCATCCGCTCTGCGGCAGGCCAATCTACATGCGGAACATCGCAATCTTACTGGCGACGCGCTAGCGCTCTCGCAGCGGGTGCAGCAGCTTGAACAGATTGTCGCCCAGGACAAAGCAGAAGTTCAGCGCTTGACGGCAGCCTCAAAGGTAGTGGCAAAACCGGGTGATGACTCCGGCGAGGATGATGATGATCTCGCCATCGCTAAGGCACAGCTCGGCCTGGACTCAGACCAGCTGGATGATGCACAGAATGATCTGGATCACGCAACGGGCGACAACCGGTCTCAGATTCAGTCTGAACTCTCTGCGCACGAAGCCACCATGACCAAGTACGACAGCGCGGTAAAGAACAGCGGCGAAATCGCTGTCGTTTCCGCTACTCGCCAGGGAACACTGGCAGGTCGCTTGCAGGGCTGGTTCAAACAACGCACACGCACCCAGCTCGTTCAACAAGCAGTTCAAGAGACCCGCGACGACATTAGCCAGCTTACCGGTGAACACAATGCTCTTGAAGCCAAAGCCAACGCAACTCACCCTCAATTTGTATTTGAAGCCGATCGCGCCAAATTCGTAGCCGACTTAAAGGATCTTAGCGCTGAGCGCCAGATTTTGAGCATCTATGACGACCGCATCCAAACTGAGCAGCAACTGATCCAGGTTTACGATCGATGGGCCGCACAACTTGTACTGCAGCACAGCATTTTGTTGCACCTGATCCTTCAATCGTTCGCGCTTATTCTTTTTATTCTCATCTGCATGATTCTTGGAGCCGCGCTCGTGAACCACTTTATGACCGCCGCGGCAGCAGGCCAAAAAGAGATGCGAACTTTGCGCAGCTTGCTTGATCTGGGTATTCAGGTGTTCGGCGCGCTGCTGATCTTGTTAGTCATCTTCGGCTGGCCCGAGCAGATGCCCACCATCCTCGGCCTGGTCACGGCCGGCATTACCATCGTCCTGCAGGACTTCATCCTCGGCTTTTTCGGATGGTTCAAACTGATGGGCAAAAACGGTATTCGTGTGGGCGACCGCGTGGAAATCAACGGAGTCAGCGGAGAGGTGACGGAAATCGGCTTGATGAACACTACGCTGCTTGAGATCGGCAGCCACACAGATACGAGCCTTCCCACCGGCCGTCGTATTTCGTTCAATAACAGCTTCGCGATTCGCGGGCAGTATTTTAATTACTCCACCACCGGCCAATGGATGTGGGACGAAATCACGATCAGCCAACCCGCAACGGTCAATCCGCGCCCCATTGTCGAAAGCATTCTCAAGGCCGCGCAGGATGAGACGGGCGAAGGCGCAACCATCGCTTTGCAGGAGTGGAAGCGCTCCATGCACAGCGGCCATGTGAGCAATTTGGATACTGCGCCCGTTGTCAGCCTTATTACAACCGCCGCAGGGTTCGACATTCAGATCCGCTACGTCACGCGGGCGTCTACTCGCTTTGAAACCCGCATGGCGCTTTACAAGCGTGTTTTTGATGCCGTTCAGGATGCCGGCGCGTCTGCGCAAGCTGGGTCGCAGTCTGCCGGAGCAAGCAAATAGGGCTGTGAATACGCTGTAATTCGGTGGTTGACACCGGCAGGGGTTTGCCTTTAGCGTTGGAACAGATGCAAATCCACCGCCATCACGGTCACCACCATCATCACGGGACAACCATGCCGGCGGACTTCCATGGCCTGAGATAATCGGCCAGAGAGATCAGAAGAGAATCGAACCAGCCCGCCGGCAACTCAGCCAGCGGGTTTTTTCATGCCCCGAACCCAAATTCAAACTGAACAGGAAGATTATGAGCAACGCACCAATAGTCGATTTCGAAAAGATGGATGGCCTTGTACCGGGAATTGTGCAGGACGCACGCACCGGCGAAGTGCTGATGCTGGGTTTTCTTAATCCCGTCAGCTATGCCAAGACGCTGGAGAGCGGATTTGTAACCTTCTGGAGCCGCACGCGCCAGAAGCTGTGGATGAAGGGTGAAACCAGCGGCAACCGGTTGCGCATCATCTCGGCCTCAACCGACTGCGACAACGACACACTGCTGTTTCGCGTAGAGGTTGAAGGCGACGGCCTGGTGTGTCACGAAGGCACCGTCAGTTGCTTCACCAAGCAGATCGTAAAAGAATCGGAGGCCGCTCGTGGCTAACAAACTCAGGCTTGGAATTCCCAAGGGCAGTTTGCAGGACGCAACCATTGCTCTGTTCAAGCGCGCTGGCTGGAACATTTACGCCGACGGCCGCTCATACTTTCCTTCAATCGACGACAAAGAAGTTGAGTGCATGTTGATTCGTGCGCAGGAGATGGCGCGCTACGTTGAACACGGCGTGCTCGACGCCGGGCTTACCGGTATTGACTGGGTAGTCGAGAGCGGATTGGACGTGACCAGCGTTACTACGCTCACGTACGCCAAGCAGAGCCGCCGTAAAGTGCGCTGGGTGCTCGCCGTTCCTGAAGGCAGCGGCTTTGAGAAGGCTGAAGATCTCGAAGGCAAAATCATCGCGACCGAACTCGTCGAGACCAGCAAACGCTACTTCGCTTCAAAGGGCGTGAACGTAAAAGTCGAATTCAGCTGGGGTGCAACGGAAGTCAAGCCGCCCATGCTTGCTGACGCAATCGTCGAAGTTACAGAGACGGGCTCTTCACTTCGCGCCAATCACCTGAAAATCATCGACACCATCATGGAGAGCGAAACACATCTCATCGCCGGCAAGACGGCGCTTGCTGATCCATGGAAGAAGCAGAAGCTGGACCAGATCGCCACCATGTTGCGCGGAGCCATTGACGCGCAATCGCAGGTGGGCCTGATGCTCAACGTAAAACGCGCGGACCTCGAAGCTGTTCTCGGCGTGCTGCCTTCGTTGAACTCACCAACGGTTTCGCAGCTAAGCGATTCCGAGTGGGTCGCCGTCAACACAATCCTCGACGAGAGCACGGCGCGCGATGTGATTCCGCGGCTCAAAGCAGCACGCGCAACCGGCATTGTCGAATATCCGTTGAACAAGGTTGTGCTGTAAACACCGAGGCAAGTCAAAATGAAACTGATCGGGACAAAAGGACGAGGCGCGGCGCAGACAGCTCAAATCCTGAGCGCGCTTGAACGGAGAGGCGGTGCGGCACTCGACAGCGTGCTGCCCGCCGTCCGGCGCATCGTCGCAGACGTGCGCAGACGCGGCGATCGCTCCATGCTGCGCTACGCCGCGCAGTTTGATGGGCTGGCCGGCGCAGAAGCGTTGCGCATAACACCACAGGAAATGGCAGCAGCCTGGAAGAGCCTCGATCCCGCATTGCGCGGAGCGCTCGAAACGGCGGCCAAACAAATTCGCGGCTTTGCCGAACGCCAGATGCCCACTTCGTTCAGCATGTCTCCCGTACGTGGTCTCAAGACAGGGCAGCTTGTTCGTTCGCTGAATTCTGTCGGCTGCTATGTGCCGAGCGGCCGTCATCCATTGCCTTCCACGCTTCTAATGACCGCCATTCCTGCACAAGTTGCGGGCGTCGAACGCATCGTGGCTGTTTCTCCCAAACCGGCGCCTGAAACTCTTGCCGCCGCACACCTGCTCGGCATCAAAGAATTCTATCGCTTAGGTGGTGCGCACGCCGTGGCCGCGCTCGCATATGGAACCGCAACTATTCCACGCGTCGACAAGATCGTTGGCCCCGGAAACCTGTATGTCACCGCCGCCAAGCGCCTCGTCTCATTCGACTGCGCAATCGACATGCTGGCCGGACCCACTGAAATCGTGGTCACCAGCGATCATGGCTCCGCCGCTGGAATCTCAGCCGACCTGGTTGCGCAGGCGGAACACGATCCTGAAGCCCTGGCAATCTTCGTGACCACACGTGCCGACCTCGCCAACGAAGTGATTGCCGAAACCAAGGTTCGCAGCCGCGAGAATCCTATAGCCCGCCAGTCGCTCGATCGCTACGGCTTAGTCATCCTTGCGGCGGATGTAGATGAAGCGCGGAGCATAACAAACTTGCTCGCGCCAGAGCATCTGACAGTTGACGATGCAAGCGACATCAAGTGGGTTGAGAATGCCGGTTCCGTTTTCGTTGGCCGCTGGTCGGCACAACCGATGGGCGACTACATTTCCGGCCCTAACCATACGCTGCCCACCGGTGGCATGGCGCGCGTGCGCGGCGGCTTGAGCGTTTACGATTTCGTCAAGCTAATCACCGTGCAGGAATACTCGCAGGATGCGCTGCACAAGCTTGGCCCTCACGCCGCATTGCTCGCAGAAGCTGAAGGACTCGTTGGTCACGCGCAGTCGATTCGCACGCGGTTGCGTGGCCGTAAATCATCAAAAGGGAGGTCCCGTGGCTAACGCTGCTGCATCAGCCACCCCCGCGCCACGTGCGCGCGTACAAGCCATGATGGAGTATCACCCTCCACTCGGCAGCCGCGATGCTTTGCGGTTGGACTTTAACGAAAACACGCTTGCTTGCTCGCCGAAGGTGCGCGAGGTGCTCGGCAGCATCTCCGCTGGTTCGCTCACGCGTTATCCCGAGCGTGAGCCGGTCGAAGCGATCGTAGCTGCGCACGTTGGTGTACGCCCAGAACAGTTGGCTCTGACCAACGGAGTAGACGAAGCCATTCACGTGCTCTTCGAAACGTTTCTCGAAGCCGACGACGAGCTTCTTCTACCAGTGCCTACTTACACCATGTACGAGGTGTACGCCTCGGCTACCGATGCCTCCGCGGTTCCGGTTCAGGCTGCTGACGATCTATTGTTTCCATTCGAGCGACTGATTGCTGCCATCACTCCACGCACCAAAATCATTGCTGTCGCTAATCCAAACAGCCCTTCCGGTTCCGTAGCCACGCGCGATGAATTGCTTGAACTTGCGCGGCGCGCCCCGCACGCGGTGCTATTGGTAGACGAAGCTTACTTTCACTTCCACGGCGAAACCGTCATCGACCTAGTGGGCGTTGTGCCAAACCTCGTCGTTGCGCGAACATTTTCGAAAGCATACGGACTCGCAGGTTTGCGCCTCGGTCTGCTCGCCGGCCCTGTGGCACTGATGAGGTGGGTACGCCGCGTGCTTTCGCCGTACAGCGTGAACTCAATCGCGCTGGCCTGCCTGCCGCCTGCGCTTGAAGACACGGCTTATATCGACTGGTATGTAGGTGAAGTCCTTGTCGGACGTGCTGACCTTGAAGCCGCTCTCGACAATGTGGGTATTCGCCGCTGGCCCAGCCGCGCAAATTTTATTCTCGTCGACATCGGTCCTCAACACCGCGAATTCGTGCGCCTGATGCGGGCCGCCGGAGTGCTGGTGCGCGATCGATCCAACGATCCCGGCTGCGATGGCCGCGTGCGCATCACCGTTGGCACGCGCGAACAGATGAAGCAGGCTGTAACAGCTCTCAACGATGCTGTGGCCGAATTAAGAATTGGGAGAAGCAAGCAATGACCACTCAAAAGAAGTCGCCGGGAGCTTCGAAGAAGGTAGCGGCGCATCGCGGCGCGGTTATCGTGCGACATACCGCAGAGACGCGTATCGATCTTCAGCTCGTTATCGAGGGCAAAGGCCAATACAAGGTCTCCACCGGTATTCGCTTCTTCGATCACATGCTCGAGCTCTTTACGCGCCATGGCGGATTCGATCTCACGCTCAAGTGCGACGGCGATCTGGATGTCGATCAGCACCACACCGTGGAAGACGTAGGCATCGCGCTCGGCGAAGCATTCGATCGCTCACTCGGCGATAAGAAGGGCATTCTTCGCGCCGGCTATTTCCTCATGCCGATGGACGAGACCCTTGCCATCGCCGCAGTTGACATGAGCGGACGCGCTGCGTACGCCGTTGACACCAAGGTGCGCACCCGGCTCGTCGGCGATTTGCAAGCGGAACTCGTCACCGATTTTTTTGAGGGCTTCGCACGCGGCGCTCGCGCCAATGTGCACGTGAAGACAATGTACGGCCGTTCGAATCATCACAAAATTGAGGCCATCTTCAAAGCATTCGCGCGCGCGCTCCGTGTAGCCTGCTCGCGCGACAAACAGCTTGCCGAAATGCTTCCTTCGACCAAAGGATTGCTCTAACTACCCCGGAGTGTTCATGCGTGTAACCGTCATCGACTATAAAGCCGGCAATCTCACTTCGGTGCTCAAGGCTCTGCGGCATCTTGGCGCGGAAACCGTTGTGACCGACAGCGATCTTTCGCTGGTCGAATCTGCTGAGCGCATTGTGCTCCCCGGCGTTGGTCATTTCGCTGCAACTGAGCGGTTGGATTCAACCGGGCTCACTGGCGCGATTCGTGCAGCCGTGGCGCGCGGGGTACCGTTCCTCGGCATCTGCGTCGGCATGCAATGGCTCTACACAGGCTCAACAGAAGCGCCAGACCAGCCCGGCCTCGGCCAGTTCGCTGAACCCTGCACTCGCTTTGCCGAGGGCACGGAGAAGGTCCCGCACGTAGGCTGGAATTCGCTTGACGCAAAACCTGGCTCGCGCTTGCTGGCGGGCGTCGAGCCCGGTGAGTTTGTCTATTTCACGCATTCCTACAAAGGCCCGGTCACTGCTGATACTGCCGCGACCACGTTCTACATTGAGCCATTCGCTGCCGCCGTCGAACGCAACAACGTGATGGGCGTGCAGTTTCACCCTGAAAAATCCGGAGCAACGGGATTGAAGATCCTCACAAACTTTCTTTCGTGGAAAGCGCAGGCAAACTAGATGATTACCAAACGCATCATCGCATGCCTCGATGTTCACGACGGTCGCGTTGTCAAAGGCGTGAAGTTTGTCGATATTGTTGACGCCGGCGACCCGGCTACGCAGGCCGCGCGCCATGCGCGTTTAGGCGCAGACGAAATTGTGCTGCTCGATATCACCGCCACGCACGAAGGCCGCCAGACGCTGCTCGACACCGTGCGCCGCACTGCACGCGAACTTTTTGTTCCCTTCTGCGTGGGCGGCGGCATTCGCTCCGCGCAGGATGCTGAGCAGGTGTTCGAGGCCGGTGCCGATAAAGTGAGCGTAAACTCCGCCGCTCTCAACGACCCGATGCTGATCGACGCAATTGGCCGCAGCTTTGGTGCGCAGGCCGTTGTGGTCGCCATTGACGCCAAGCGCGATCCCTCCGCGCTCGATCCTGTCCGTGACGCGCAGGTGTACGTGCAGGGCGGGCGCAAAACCACCGGCCGCCGCGTGGTGGAGTGGGCGCGCGAAGCTGAGCAGCGCGGCGCAGGAGAAATTCTGCTCACCTCAATGGATTCCGATGGAACCCGCGCGGGCTTTGATTGTGAGCTCACCGCGGCCGTCAGCCAGGCCGTCGGAATTCCGGTCATCGCATCAGGCGGCGCAGGCACCGTTGATCATTTCGCCGACGTCTTCGGACGCGGCAAGGCGGATGCCGCACTCGCCGCAAGCATCTTCCACTTTGGTGTTTCCAGCGCACGTTCGCTTAAGGAAGAGCTGGCAAAAGCCGGCGTCTCCGTGAGGTTGCCATGCTGATTCCTTCCATCGATCTGCTGGGCGGTCGCATTGTCCAGCTTGTGCAGGGTGAAAAACTTCGCCTCGCTTTTGACGATTTCGAATATTGGATCGAAAAATTCTCAAAGTATCCACTGGTGCAGTTGATCGATCTGGACGCTGCCATGCGCCAGGGCGACAACTCCGCACTTGTTGCACAGGTCGCCAAGCGTTTGCCGGTGCAGGCTGGCGGCGGTATTCACACCATCGAGCGCGCGCAGCAAGTACTTGAGGCCGGAGCGAAGCGTGTCATCATTGGCTCCGCACTTTTTTCCGAAGAGGGCACCGTCAACACTGATTTCGCCGCAAAGCTTGCATCCGCGATTGGCACCGATTGCGTCGTGGCAGGCATCGATACCAAGAACGGCCTCATCGCCGTTAAAGGATGGAAGGCCAACGTGGAGCTCACACCCGATGAGGCCATTCCGCAACTCGAGCCGCACGCTGCAGCATTTCTATACACGCACGTTGACGGCGAGGGCATGATGCAAGGCTTCCCGATGGAAACCGCAGCGCGACTGCGCAATCTTACAAAGCGGCAATTGATTGTGGCTGGCGGCATTCGCAGTCAGCAGGAGATCGATGCTCTCAACGCCCTCGGTGCAGATTCCGTTGTGGGCATGGCTATCTATACTGACGCAATCGCCGTGTAATGTTTGCGACTCACTCCTTTACCTGGCCGACGGTGCGGCTGGTCTCAACGCGCGATGCGCGCAGCAGCCGCGCAATCTGCTTCAGGTGCAGTTGAACCGCATACGCGCGCAGAATCTCTGCCTGCGAAAATCCGAGCCCGGTATGTCGCACGGTATCCATGCGGCTTTCAAGTTCGGCGATATCCTGCTCAAGATTGATTGCCGGCGGCACAACATTGAATATCCATTTGTGAATGCAGCCCGCGACGTGATGAAAGCCTGAGCGAATATCTACCGCCAGGCGTCCGAGTTCCGGTTCCAGCTGCAGTGCGTAGCCATCTTCGTTGCTGCCTTCCACTGAAAACTGCAGCGCCAGCAGCGCGTCGAAAATGGAGCGGCCAAACTGAGTGAGCATCTCCAGCCCCTCGCTTTGGCCTGGATCTCCCAGGGGTTCATGGCGCGCGGCTTCAAGCAATTGATTATTACCGCGCCTGCGGACCTGCACATCTTCTCGAAGCTCCGCCAGATTACCGGGAGATGCACCGCGAAAGCCTTCGAGGATGGCCTCGAAAAAAGTGCCGAGCAGCAGAAATTCCTGGGCCAGCCCATCGCGCAATCGCACGCGCGCGCGGTCAGGGAACAAAAATGTCGTCACAGCGAGCGCGACCACAATTCCCATGATTACTTCGCCGACGCGATCCGCGGCCAGTTGCAATCGCGGCCCGTCCTTTTGCACCAGCATGATGATTGCGATAGTGACTCCGGCCAGGCGCGAGCTATTGCGCAGGCCCAGCAGACCGCACACAATCATCGCCGTCAACACGGCCAGCATAAAGTTCCATGGCAGTGTCCCGAACAGCGAGAAAGCAAATCCAAACAATGCGCCAATGATTGTTCCGAGCAGTCGTTCGCGTGAAGCGCTCACCGTAGCGCCCACGTTCGACTGCAGTACGATGATGGCGCTGATTGATCCCCAATAGCCGTCGCGCCACCCGAAACGCAGTGCGAGCCACCAGCACAACGCCGCAGCCAGCGCAGTCTTGGCCGCATGGATAAGCAAACGCCGCCGTTCCCAGGTGAAGATGCCGAATCCTGGGTCCTCCTCAACACGGAGCTTTACCGCAAGCTGATGTTGCGAGTGCGTTTTTTTAAATTTCAGGCGCATGAAGTTAACCGGCGACAAGTTCCTTCTTCTAGATCATCGCCTGCGAAGGCGCCGCGGGACAAATCATGGATAGATCGTTGCGAATTGCGTTAGCATTGGATGCACGGCCGTGTCGTTATTCCGGCCCACTTCCCATGCGTGTCGGATATCCAGTATCGCTACCCGAAGAGCTCTTCCGTGATTTCCCTGAAGGAACGGAGCTGGTTTGCATTCCAGACCCTCCTGATCAAGAGATTCAGATCGACGTCTGGATACCGGATCCATACACCAACCGCGCTCTGCGGGCATGGCCATGGTTGCGCGGCGTGCGCCTGGTCTTGTCCATGCTCGCCGGTACGGAGTGGATTCCTCCGATCGTGGGACCCCGCGTCACGGTTTGCAACGCGCGCGGCGCTCACAACATCTGCACAGCCGAGTGGACCGTCGCCTCAATACTCGCGATGTTGAAATATTTTCCTCTCTACAACGAGATTCAGCGCGAAGGCCGCTGGAAGCGCCGCTTTGAGGCGCCCCCGCATTACGCAGCCATCAGCGGCGACACGCGCCCATATTATCCGCCGGTGATGCTCGAAGAGCTCACGGGAAAAGCGGTACTGCTGGTCGGGTATGGTTCCATTGGCAAAGAAATCGAACGCATGCTCGCGCCGTTCCATGTGCGGCTGACGCGCGTTGCGAAAAGTGCACGCCCTGAAGAATCGGTTCACGCGATCACGGAACTTGACAGCTTGTTACCGCGCGCTGAAGTCATTGTGCTGATTCTGCCTTCGACGGATGAGACGATGGGCTTGATTGGCGTTCAACAATTTGCGCTGATGCAACACGGCGCGCTGCTGGTGAATGCCGCACGCGGTCCCATCGTCGATACGCATGCGTTAGTTGAAGCGCTGCGCTCGGGAAGAATTCGCGCAGCCATCGACGTCACCGATCCCGAGCCGCTGCCCGAGGATCATCCGTTGTGGACCTGTCCGAACGTCATGATCACGCCGCACATTGGCGGTTCCAGCGCACAATTTACGCCGCGTGCGTTGCGCATTGCGGCGGCGGAACTGCGCCGCTACATGAATGGTGAACCGCTGCACAACGTGGTTCAGGCGGCGATCTGAGCGGCAACGGGTGCGCGTCGCCATTCCCGCAGACCCAGCACAGCGAGCACAACCAAGCCTGCATATAGCAGCGCCGTCAGTTGCAGTCCCTTGTAGAGATACTCGCCAACGTAGACAAGGTCCACAACAATCCAGAGCCACCAGTTTGCGATGTGTTTGCGTGCGCCCCACCAACTTGCCACAAGACTATAGCTGGCAAGCGTCGCATCAAGATGCGGCAACGCTGCACCAACGCGCGTCATCAGCCAGCCAAGCATTACCGCACCCGCGGCACCGAAAATTAATCCGGCGATCCAGCCCCTTGGCCGCAGTGGAACCACACGCACTTCGCCTTCGTTAATGATGCCGCGCCACCAATGCCACCAACCGTAGATGGTGAACGCAATGAAGAAAACCTGCAACAGCGCGTCGGAAAAGAGGCGCGCGCGATAAAACACGATGAGGTATAGAAAGTCCGCTGCAAGGACTACCGGCCAGCAGATGAGCATTCGGCGCGTGGTGAACCATATGCCGAGAATTGTGGTTACGGCGCCTGCAATCTCAAGCCAGTGCGCGCCAAGGTAGTTCAAGATCGTCATTGCGCACCAGCTTTTCGCATGCGTGCATTACGCCCGGCGGCCCACGTCTCGATTGCCTCCAACAGTCCCTGGCCTGCCGCGCTGTGAAACCACTGTGCGTGGCCCACGAGCCAGCCATCGTAAGCCATCGGCGCCTTTTCTTCTGAGTGCAGCACGCCGAGGAAGTATTCCGCTTCAGACAGCGCGAACTCAGCGTGGCAAAGTGCCGTCATGGGCGCCAGCGCTGCGGCTTCATCATCGCTGAGCGAGCGCACGGATTCGTAGCCCGACAATAACGCTTCGAGATGATCCAGGTGCACAGCGACTTGATCGGGATGCGCCGGATAAGCTACGAGCTGCAGCCATTCAACGATGTTGCGCTCGATGGCGTTGGCGATATCGTGCACCGCGTTGGTCCGGTCCGCCAGTCCGAAGTCGAAGATTGCTGTCGCTCGCGCGCCGTTGCCGGCGTCACTCCACAGCAGGTTTGAGCAATGAAGATCGTTGTGTGTCCACAGCGATCCGAGAGCCGGCAGGAGCGGTTTGAGCTGCAGGTGAAAAGGCTCCAGCAACTGCAGTGCCTGCTCACAGCAATCGAGTACAGCTTTGTTCGCCGCCAGGACTGGGCGTTCCGCAAGGTAATTATCGAGCGCTGCCCTCGCATCCTGTTCCGCGAAAATCGTAAAGCTCGCAACGAGCGGCTGCGGTTTTCGGCGCGGCGCGTAGAATCCTTCTGCCGCGAGATGCAGGTGCGCAAGCGCCTGCCCGGCAGACCAGGCATGCGCGACGGTGCGAAAAGGCGTCCACGAGATTGCGTCCTCATACAAGTCGAGATATGGTCCCGGCCGACTTTCGTGTACTTCGTATGTCCATTCGCCGATGGCAATCGCGGTCTCACCGCTGCCTGACGCAATCACCCTCGGTACGCTTGCTCCTGCGTTCAGCAGATGCGCCATGAAGGCGTGCTCTTCAAGCAGACCTTCACGATCACGCACTGTACGATGATGGCGCTTGACGAAGACGTTCCCTACCCGCGTGCTTACTACTCCCGCGGCTGAAAGTGGCCGCGGACTTACGGTGACGATCTGAAGCGGCTCACCAAGAGCAGGGAATCGAGCCACGAGAATGCTCAACTCGTCCAGAGTCAGAGACGGCCAATCCGGCTTGACCAGCTTGCCATCCATACCATGCACTTTCGCGATTGCGCTCATTGCTTCAGATCTCTGCCTGCCGTTTTGCTGATTTAGAAAGTGTAATGTGCGGACAGCCGCACGGTCGTGGGCGCGCCAAGGTGAACAAACGTATCGCCGAGGCTCGCACCAGTGTCTTTCCAGTAGCGCTTGTCGGTTATGTTGTCGGCGTAGAGCCGGAATGTCATGCGGCCGTCTTCGCCCCCGGGCGTGTAGCGCGCGCCAAAGTTGAACAGGTTGTAAGCGGGTACGCCTACCAAGTCATCGCGCGTCGCTTCTTTGCGATCGGTATAACCCCAGCCCGGCATCAGGTGAAGACCGCGCATGCGTGGCATCGTCACATCTGCAAACAGAGCGGTGCGCACACGCGGTACATTGATCACCTGCTTGTCATTGTAGGCAGCCGTGCCGGAATCGTTCGAAGTCGCTTTGATGGCCGCAACCGAGGCGGTGAGGCGCAGCCATTGTGAGGCTTTACCTTCCGCATTGAACTCAACGCCAGTGTGTGTTTCGTGTCCGTCGGACTCAAAGCACTGATCACCCCCGGCACCCGAGGGGCAGAAGCTATCCGCGCCGGCAAGTAATTTGGGATAGTAAAACGGGGCGCGAATCCTGAAGAATGCCGCCGTAAGCAGAATTCGCTGGCCTGGCGCATACTTTGCGCCTATCTCCGCCTGCCGCGTCATGAACGGAGCAAGATACTGGCTGCCGTTATCGGTCCAGAACGGTGCCTGCGGGCCAAGCGACAGCATGACGCCGTAATTTCCGTACAGGGTCAGGTTGTCCATCGGGTTGAATGTAATTGCAAACTGCGGCAGCCACACGTTTTTATTTGTAAATACCGGAGCACAATTTTCAGGCACCGAAAAATCCGCGCAACCCGCATAGGGCGAATAGTTATGATCGCGCAGGACAACATATCGGCCTGAGGCTAGCAACTGAATGCGACCCGGCAGATGAATGCGGTCCTGCAGAATCAGCGCCGCCTGGTGGCTATCGATCCACAACCTGCGCGGCCCTGCGGACTGGTGCGGATCTTCGACGGAGGCCAGGTCTACTGCGGCATTCGGCTGATAGATATTCTCAGTTCCCACAAATGTGAAGACTGCGCCATCCTGCACAACGCCGTCTGCCGAATAGGGCTCTGCAACCGAGTTGAAACCCGGCATCTGCACGTTACGCAAAAACATTTCGCCGCCGGCCGTAATGTCCTGGCCGATCTTTCCCATCTGCACGTGCCCGGTCACCAACGCTTCGCCCACGACGTTCAGGCGGAGTTCACTCGGATTGCGATAGTCGTAAATGTCGTAGCTGCCATCTGGAGCAAAGAACCAGGGATACGGCGCCGAGCTCGTATTGCAGTCATCCTCGTAATAGCATCCGTAGGCATACACAACGTTGTCATCGATCAGCGAGTGACTAAGGCTCCCTGCTACGAACGCGCGCCATGCATGCGGAAGATCGTAATCAAGTCGGGTGCCCGTGTTGTACGTGTCAAATGTATTGGGTTTTTCCCACGACTGCTCGCCCAGCATCGTAGAAGGGAAGATACGATTCAGATCGGGCAATGTGTCGCCGCCGAGCAATTGATAGCCACTGACCGACCGTTCAACCTTGTGCTGATACTCGAAGTTTCCATTCCAAATTGCCTTCGAGCTCAGCTTCCAATCTGCTTCCGCTGCGCCCATGGCACGCCAGCCGTCAGCGCCATTCACATAGCTCTGAATTCTTTCGCCGGCAAGATTCACGCGGGTGCCAATCTGCTTGCGACCGCCAAAGATCCTGCCCAGGTCAACAGCTCCGTATGCGCTACCGCGATGATCCGTGGCCAAGTCGATGGCTTCGATCGTCGCGGGCTTCTTAGTTACATAATCTATAAGGCCGCCCGCCGAAGCGACGCCGCTCTCGACGCCCGCAATGCCTTTCAAAAACTCGACACTCTGCTTGTTCTCCAGCGGAACGTCCTGCTCGCCTGCAATGGTGAGGCCATTGATTTGCAACCCGGTTGCCAGGTCGATAGGAAAGCCACGAATTTCAAAGTCGCCGTAATAGCCGACCGGCGCGTAGTCTTCGCCGACAGAGGCATCGTTCTTGACCACGTCTGACAGAACGCGTGCAACCTGATCGTTCAGCAAGTCGCGCGTTACAACGGTGGCGGATAGCGGGGACTGCTGCAGCGTTGCGCCATCCAGAGTGCCTACGGTAACGGTCTCAGGCATGTAGTCGTCTTTGGTTTCACCGTGCACCACCACAGTTGTGTTCACTGAGGGCAGCTTGGTTTGGCTCTGCGCCGCAGTTGATGAGTTGGTGGGATTGGGTGATGACGTTTGCGCGATTCCGTGGCCTGGAAATGCAAGTCCGCAGGCCAGCGCCAGCGTCAACCCGCTGAATCCAGCAAAAAAGCGCACAGCAGCGCCAGTGGTAATGAGAGACATGACTTCCCCTTCTTTGCACATGAAAAAGGGGAACTCGGAAGGGTTCTAAGGAAGAAGGCCGAGCGGCTTCGAAAACTTCCCACGCCGGTATTATCCGGATCGGGTTCGAGGGTATTTCTCAGCCCCACTTCGTGGAGCACCCCTGTTTCAGTAATTTGATTGAAACATCTCCGGGCTGGCTAACGCAACTGCGAAGGCAAGATGCGCCTTATCGCGCGATGCATCAAGCCCGATTCAACTGGCGCTGCCAATCGCCTGCAAACTGTACAACGGCTGCACATGCTGCAGCGCCAATTCAGAAATCAGCGCCTGCGACAGCACATTCAGCATCGCCATCTGTGCCCGTTCCCACACGGGATGTGCCGGGCACTTCGAGCTCCTGGGACATGCTTTGCCAGAGATCAGACACGAATTCAACATGATAGGACCGTCGATGGCCTCAATCACTTCGCGCATCGAAGCCCTCCGGCCGCGATTGGAAATTTGAAAGCCGCCACTGTGCCCACGCTTGGAATCAATCAATCCCTCGTGCGACAACGCCTGCAGCACCTTTGACAGAAAACTCTCGGGCGCATCGGTGACCGCGGCCAGGTCCGGTAAAAGTACCCGCTGCTCTTTTGGCGATGCCGCCAATTGAACCATTACGCGGACGGCATAGTCGGCCGCGCGTGTAAGTTGCATGGATGAATTGGGTCTCTTCATTAAAGTGTCCTGCCGTGCAAGGCGCTTTGATAAACGCAAATACATTCTCAAGAGCCCCGCAAATATGGTGATTGCGACTGTGTCCGAGCCTAACGAAACGTGTCACAGGCGTATGTATTCGTCGTCACATATCTTTTGGATTTGCGCGCTGTAAATTAATCCTTCCAATTCAAATTGGAGATAAATGGTCCGAAATGCCAACGAGAAATCTGTCAGCTACCCTTTCCCATTTCGCCGAGCCCGGCGCTGCCCGGCGAACCGACCTGTGCGCATGCGCCATTTATTTTTTCCTTGATTCATTGAGCATCGACTGCAGACTGAAAGGAACTTCCGGAATTTTATGAATCTCTATCCAGCTGTCGATCCCATTCCGTTGCCGGCGCCTGTATGGCTGATGAAGTTGCTGCACGTTGTCACGCTTTCGCTACACTTCGTCGCGGTTGAAATGCTTTTGGGTGGGCTGTTGCTGGCGGTCGTGCTCAGCCTCTTCAGCAACTCACCGCTGGCGCTCACCGCCGCGCGCGCGCTGGCACGGCGCCTCACCGTTGTGATGACCTTCGTGATCAACCTGGGTGTGCCGCCGCTCTTGTTCGCGCAGGTACTGTATGGACGCGCTCTGTACACCAGCAGCGTGTTGATGGGTGTCTACTGGATCTCGATCATCGGCATCCTGATCCTCACCTACTGGCTGCTGTATCGCTTCACCGCCCGTCTTGACGCGGGCAAATCCGCATGGTGGGTGGGGTTGCCCGCGTGGTTGCTGGCGGGTTTTGTTGCGCGTCTGCTCTCTTCAAACATGACGCTGATGCTTCGCCCTGAAGTGTGGCGGTCCATGTACTCCGCTTCGGCGATGGGAGCCTATCTGCCGACGGGCGATCCAACGCTTGAGCCGCGTTGGCTGATGATGATGGCCGGCGGTTTCTTCATCTGTGGTTTGTGGCTTGTTTATCTTGCTGGCCGCAGCACGTTTACCGCTGACGCCAAGAGCTACATGGCAGGCCTCGGTGGCAAGGTTGCAGCCTTCTGCGGCGTGGTCTATCTTGCGGCCGGAATCTGGGCTGCGAGCGTGCAGCCGGCGGTCGTTAAGGCCGGTCTCGCAGGTGGATCTGATTATCCGCTTTACAAGCTTTGCGGTTTTGCCGGATATGGCTGGCTGGCGCTTGTTGCTGTCGCAATCGTCGTTGGCGCCGTCGCCGGATTCGGCAAGATCACGGCGAGCTGGATGAGTTGGAGCAGCGTGCTGCTGGCAGTTCTGGTCGAGATCATGCTCACCGTTTATCGCGACGGCGTGCGTGACCTGACCCTGCTCAGCAAAAACTACGACGTGTGGAATCGCGTTGTAGTTACTAACTGGAGCGTCGTAGGCCTCTTTCTGGTTCTCTTCGTTGCCGGATTAGGCGTGATTGGATGGCTCGTGTCCGTAGTGGCGCGCGCACAAAAAGTGATGGAGGGCGCGGCATAGTTATGAGCACCACTGAACTGGTAAATTCAGCCAACATTGTTGAAGAGCGCGGAGAGCGCAACACACGCCGCGCGTTTTTGGCCGCCGCCGGAGCAGCAGGACTCTGCTACACCGCAGCATTGGCCTATCCGATCTATCGTTACCTTGCCTCGCCTGAAGAGATGGCGCTTAGCGCGACAGCCGTCACTGAGGTCACGCTGAAGGACGCGCAGAAGCTGCCCGCCGGTTCTGTTCTGATGTACAAGTTCGGCACCAGGCCCGCCATGCTGATTCATCACGCCGATGGCCGCTGGATATCGATGACCGCTGTTTGCACGCACCTGGGATGCACCGTGCAGTACGAGCCCCAGGCCGATCGCGTGCATTGCGCATGCCACGGCGGCGTTTACAACGCCTACACCGGCGCCAACGTCAGCGGGCCGCCGCCCAAGCCACTCACCATCTACAAAGTTGCAGTTGGCGATGCCGACGTTACCGTATCGCGCGCTTAGACAAATGTGCCTGGAGTTGAATTTGCGGGCAAATGGAAGTGCTGGTCGTCGACGGCGGCTGGCTGTGCAGATAAAACAGCGGAGCCGGTGCGAAGAGCCCCGGAGCTGCCAGAAGCATGATTCCGGTTTCATAAGGAACTACGTATGACTGCCAAGACCATCACGAGCAACGTATACGACTGGGTCGACGAGCGGCTGGGCCTCTCTGAACTCGCTGCCTTCGCGCGCCATAAGTCTGTCCCTGTCCACGCCCAGTCTTTCTGGTACTACTGGGGTGGAATTTCGCTTTTTCTCTTCCTCGTCCAGTGCTTCACCGGCGTCTTGCTGCTCGTCTATTACCGGCCCGGAGCTGAAGCGTACGAGTCGGTTCGCCAGATCACGTTCGTGATGCACTTCGGATGGCTGATTCGCTCGGCGCACTCATGGTCGGCCAACTTGATGATCTTCGCCATCCTCATTCATATGTTCTCGGTCTTCTTTATGAAGGCCTATCGCAAGCCACGCGAGTTTGGATGGCTCAGCGGCATGGCGCTGCTCGGCATTGCTTCAGTGTTCGGCTTCTCAGGCTATCTGCTGCCCATGGACGAGCTCAGCTACTTTGCCACCAAGGTTGGACTTGAAATTCCCATGGCCATTCCGTGGATCGGCCCGATCATTGCCAACATGCTGCGCGGCGGACCGGAAGTGAGCGAATTCACGGTGCAGCGCTTCTTCGCATTACACGTCGTGGTGCTTCCGGCACTGTTCCTTCCCTTGCTTGGCTTCCATCTCTGGCTGGTCCAGCGACATGGCAACGCTGTTCCTCCGGCTGAGGAAGCAAAGCCCGCCAGCGAACGCAAGGGCATGCCGTTCATGCCCAACTTCCTGCGCAAGGATCTGGCCATGTGGCTTATTTCTCTCAACATTCTCGCGCTGCTGGCCTCGGTATTCCCGTGGTCGCTGGGCAAGCAATACGACTCCCTGGCGCCAGCGCCCATGGGTATTCATCCCGAGTGGTACTTCATGAGTCCCTTCGAGATGCTCAAGATTCTTGGCTCATTCCTGCCCGGCGCTGTTGGCGAAATTGCCGGCATTCTGCTCTTCACACTCGGCATCGTGCTGTGGGTCCTTATTCCGTTCTACGACCCGAAAAGCGAAGCCGGAAAGCGGGCACGCATTGCACACTATTTCGGACTGCTGGCGGTGTTCGCGCTGTTGTCTACAACTTTGATTGGCTATTGGACGATTCGGTAAGAAAGCTTTCAGCTGCTGGCTTCTGCGAGATGAGCTAGAAGCGAGCAGCTAGAGGCCAGGAGCTCTGATTATGAACTATCCGTTTTGGGAAATTCCATTCCTCGGCTCGGGCTGGGTGATCGGCATTATCGCCATCTTCCATGTCATGATTTCGCAGTTCGCAGTGGGCGGGGGTCTTTATCTACCCATGGCCGAGCGCAAGGCCATGCGCATCGCCGACCCTGAGCTCCGCGCCGCATGGCTTAAACAGATTGCGAGCCATTCAAAATTTTTCCTCATTCTTACCGGCGTATTTGGCACTGTGTCCGGAGTGGGCATCTGGTTCGCCATCGGACTCACGCATCCCGAGGCCACCAGCACTCTGATTCACAATTTTGTTTTTGGCTGGGCCATCGAGTGGGTCTTCTTCCTGGTCGAGCTCACCACCGTCGCCGTGTACTACTACACGTGGGACCGCATCGATGAAAAGCTGCACCTCACCGTAGGTTGGGTGTATGCCGGAGCCTCTGCTGCAACGCTCATCATCATCAATGGCATTCTGGCTTTCATGCTCACGCCCGGCGATACATGGCTGGCGGTTGCCGGAACCGGACACGAAGCCAGCAAATTCTGGAATGCGTTCTTCAATCCCACCTACTGGCCCAGCCTGCTTCTACGCGTTTGTGTTTGCTGTTCGCTTGCCGGAGTCTGGGCGCTGATTACCTCCAGCCGCATCGATGGCGACAAACAGCCGGCGCTCAAAATCAGCAAGGTTCAATGGAGCGTCCGCTGGCTGGTGCCTTCGTTTGTTGCGATTCCGTTCCTCATGATCTGGTACTACCTGATGGTTCCGTCTTCGCAGCAGGCGCTGCTTACGCTGGGCATCGACACCATCAACGCGGGAACCTTTTCTGCTGTGACGCGCATGGCGCTGGTCATTATTGTCACGTCGGCCACTATCGTCGGCGTAGCTTACTACCTCGCTTACCGTAATCCGCTCGACTTCAACCTGTCCCATGCCATGGCTGTGCTTCTGCTCGCGCTCATCGCTACCGGCGCCGGCGAGTACTCGCGCGAAATGCTGCGCAAGCCCTACGTCATCGGGCACTGGATGTATTCGAATGGCGTGCGCGTTCCCTATGTGGATCGAATCAATCAGCAGGGTTATCTGGCCCACTCCGAGTGGGTCTGGAACAATGCTGACTCCAGCTACTCGCGCGGTGAGGCCATCTTCCGCGGCGAGTGCGGCTCATGCCACACCATGGACGGCTATCGGCCGATGCGTCAACTGCTCAGCGGCCGCGATCGCGCCAACATTGGCAGCTTTGTGACCATGCTGCACGAGTACAAACCCGACATGCCCTATCGGCGATTTATGCCGCCCATGGTCGGCACTCAGCAAGATGTCAATGACCTCACCGATTTTCTGAACGCCAAAGTCAATCCGCCGGCGACGAACAGACAGGCTCCCATACAAACGGCGCAGAAATAATTCTCCTTTCCTCCAGAGCTGCAAAACGAACAAGGCCCGCGCAATGCGCGGGCCTTGTTCGTAAGTGCGATGACCTGATTTCTATTACTCCTTCACCGGCTCCTGTCGCAAAGCCTCGGCCGTTAACTCATCCGCGCGGCGCAGGCTCGGAAATGCCACTGACCAAAGTCCCGCCACTGCCATTGCGCCAATTCCTCCATACACGGTTGCGCGCACTGCGCCCCACCACTGCGCTGTGAGGCCGCTCTCAAATTCGCCCAGTTCGTTTGAAGCGCCGATGAACAGCGAATTGACGGCGCTGACACGTCCACGCATCTCCGGCGGCGTTCCCAACTGCAGCAGGGAGCCGCGAATGATGACGCTGATCGCATCTACGGCACCGGCAATGAACAGCGCCACCAGCGACAGCGTCAGGCTGCTGGAGTAACCAAACACGATGGTGGCCGCACCAAAGATTGCGACGCAGATAAACAGCCGCACTCCCGCATGACGGCGGAACGGATAACGCGCCAACAGCAGTGACATGGCCACCGCGCCCGCTGCCGGAGCGGCGCGCAGCATGCCCAGTCCGCGCGGTCCCGTATGGAGAATGTCGTTGGCAAAAATCGGCGTGAGCGCCACCGCGCCGCCGAGCAGTACGGCGAACAGGTCGAGCGAAGCAGCGCCAAGCAAGAGTGGCGAACGCCCCATGTATTGAAATCCCGCCAGCACTACTTTGAGCGACATGGCGCGATGCTCCATCCGGCCGGAGCGCACATGCATGCTGCCGACGAGCACCAGAGACCATCCCATGGTGGCCAGAGTAAACACGTACACGATGCCTGCGCCCTGAAGTTTGGAGTCGGTGACAAACTGCGTGATCGGCACTGAGTAAAGCACGCCGCCCAGCGCGGGGCCGATGATGGTGGCAAATTGAAAGATCGTTGCGCCCCAAGTAACCGCGTTTACAAAATGCTCTTCAGGAACCAGGTGCGGAATCAGCGCCGTGGTCGCCGGGCCCGCGAATGTCCTGGATGTGCCCAGGAAGAACAGCACCGCATAGATGGAATACACGTCGCGCACGCCCTCACGCGCCAGCAGCAGCAGCGCCGTGGTGCACACAGTCTGCATTGCATAACAGCAAAGAATAATCTGGCGTCGATCGAAGCGGTCTGCAACATGTCCGGCTGGAAGCAGAAAGATCAGTCCTGGAATAAACTGCACCAGTCCCGTGTAGCCAAGGTCAATTGCGCGATGCGTAATGGCATACACTTGCCACGCCACCGCTACGGATTGGGCGGCGTATCCGAGCACAGCTGCAACGCGCGCCAGTTGGAACCGCCTGAAGTCGCGCGAGGCAAAAGCCTCCATGCCGCGTCTGGGCGGCTTTCGGGGAAGTGCATGCATGGTCTTGCACCTAGGTTATATCGCTGGAACGCGGAGGAGGAAGAGGCCCGACCCAGTTCGGTCTATCCTAAAGGGTTGACACCCTACTCGCAATTGGAACACCCAACGCCGAGCAGCTTGGCCGCTGCCGCAGTCACGCTCTGCGGCGTCTGCGCCTTTCTTGGGCTTTACTGCACGCAGCCCATGCTGCCAATGCTGGAAGGGCTTTTCCATGCTTCAAAGACCGCCGTCGGCATGACGGTTTCGGCCGCCACGTTGGGTGTTGCTTTTTCTGCGCCCATATTCGGCGCGCTTGCTGAGCGGCTTCCGCGCAAGAGTGTCATTGTCTTTGCTGCATTTGGAGTCAGCGTGCCCACGTTGCTGGCGGCGACCTCAACCACCCTGGCGCAGCTTATCTTCTGGCGATTCTTGCAGGGCATCACCGTTCCCGGCATCATCGCAGTGGTCATTACCTACATCGGCGAGGAGTGGCCGCCAGACCGCGTCGCACTGATCATGAGCTTCTACGTCAGTGGAACCGCGCTCGGCGGCTTCATCGGCCGCATCACGAGCGGCATTGTGGCAGACCACTTCAATTGGCGCGTCAGTTTTCTCGCTCTTGGAGCAGCCTCGCTCGCCGGTGCGGCCGCCATCGCCGCATGGCTCCCCCGTGGCGCTCGCAGATCACCGCCGGCGGCCCACGATCTCGATCACAGCTTCATTCGGCAGGTTCAGGGCCTTTTGCGCAGCCGTCGCCTTATTGCCACCTTTGCCGTTGGCTTTAACGTTCTGTTCTCGATGGTGGGCGTTTTTTCGTGGATCACTTTCTATCTGAGCGCACCGCCGTTTCGTCTGTCGGCAACTGCGCTCAGTTCGCTGTTCTTCGTTTATCTGATTGGCCTGGTTGTAACGCCGGCTGCGGGATACCTGATCACCCGCGTTGGTCTTCGCGCCGGAATCGCGGGAGCGATCGTCTGCTCCATCATCGGCGTTCTGCTCACGCTTGACCGTTCACTTGTCGTCGTAATCATCGGACTGACGCTGTTGTCGTCCGGCGTCTTTATTTCCCAGACAGCCTCAAGCAGCCACTTGCGGGTCGCATCTCCACCAGGAGCGCGGGTAACGGCCGCCGGCCTCTACATCACTTGCTACTATCTTGGTGGAGCAACCGCCGGCGTGCTTCCAGGAGCCTTCTGGGCTATGGGCGGCTGGCCAGCCTGCGTCGCCTTTATCGTCGCCATGCAGATGGTTGCACTGCTCATCGCCCTCATCGGTTGGCGAGCGCCCAAAAATTTCAATCCTGCTGATTTGGGAATCCGGTGAACCCGGAGGGTGGGGAAGCGAATCTATACAAGTGAGACAAGTACCGCAACTGGTTGGCATTAACCAAAATTCCTGGCAGTGTTAACTGGCCCCACGGCGCCGATCTTCCCCGGCCTAACTAAAGTAAGAAGAAGGACATAGGAGAGGACTGTTGGCAACGCAACCTGCAGCCGCACCAGCGCTCCGGCAGATGCAGAATCCGGCACTGGCTGAAAATACGGCTTGGAAACCGAGAGTCAACCCGTGGCTCATCGCCATGACGGTTGCCTTGGCTGCGTTCATGGAGGTGCTGGACACCTCGATTGCCAACGTGGCATTACCCCACATTGCCGGGACCCTTGGCGCCAGCACCGACGAAGGCACGTGGGTGCTGACCAGCTATCTTGTCTCCAATGCGATTGTTCTGCCCCTCGGCGGTTGGGCCTCAAGCCTGATGGGGCGCCGCAACTTCTTTGTTTTCTGCATCATCATCTTCACGGTTGCGAGCTTTTTGTGCGGCGCCGCACCCTCATTGCCCATGCTGTTGCTCTTCCGCGTAATCCAGGGAGCCGGCGGAGGCGGCATGCAGCCCATGGCGCAGGCCATCATGGCCGACTCGTTCGAACCGCACAAACGGGGGCAGGCATTTTCTGTGTATGGGCTGGTTACGGTGCTCGCGCCTTCCATAGGCCCCACGCTCGGCGGCTGGATCACTGACAACTTTTCTTGGCGCTGGATATTTTTTATTAATATTCCCGTTGGCATCCTGGCCTTCATTCTGGTTACGCGTCTTGTTGAAGATCCGCCATGGATCAAGCCGGATCGCTCGCGCTTGCGGTACATGGACTATGTCGGACTTGGCTTATTGACCGTCGCGATGGGCGGTCTGCAGATCATGCTCGACAAAGGCGAGGAAAACGACTGGTTCGCTTCCGGGTTTATTCAGTTCTTCTGCGCTCTGTTTGTACTCGGCATGATCGGCCTTGTGATTTGGGAGTGGCGGCACAAGAATCCACTCATGAACCTCAAGCTTTTCCGATTTAAGAATTTCGCCATCTGTTGTTTTCTCATGATGCTGGTGGGCGGAGTGCTGAACGCGAACACCGTGTTGCAACCGCAATTCATGCAGCAGTTGCTGGGGTGGACGGCAACAAACGCGGGCATGGCTCTCACTGCGGGTGGATTTGCGCTTCTCATCGTGATGCCGCTGGCCGGATACGCTACCGGCAAAGTTTCCGCGCGCACGCTCACCGTCGTCGGCTTCAGCATGTTCTTTCTTACCTTCCGATACGCCGCGCAAATCACCACGCTTGACATGAGCTTTTCAGCGGCGTCGTGGCTGCGTGTCGTGCAGATGCTGCCGCTGCCTTTCTGCTTCATCTCCATCACGACCGCCGCATACGTAGGCATGCCTCGCGAGCAGAGCAACCAGGTGGCGGGCCTCATCAACTTTGCCCGCAATATCGGGGGCAGCATCCTCATCGCCATCACCAATGCGCAGGTCACTAATCGCACGGAATGGCACCAACAGCACTTGCAGGCAGCCATGCAGTCGGGATCGATTGCGTTCCAGCAGCAATCGCAAACGTTGAGCGGGTTCCTGGGCAATCATTTCGGCGGATCGAACGGTATGGCTTTGGCGCTGGCCAACATATACTCCCAACTCAATCGGCAAGCCGCAACGCAGGGCTACCAGGACGTTTACATGGAGCTCTCGTGGATGTCGCTGGGGCTCATCGCACTGGCTTTCCTGCTGAGCAAGAACCGGCCCGGCACAGGCCCTGGCTCCTCAGCAGTGCACTAACCACAATAGATTCAGGAAAACCCAGGCGCAGTTTGATCGGTACGGTTGCAGTACCAAAACTGGCGGGCTATGATCTGCATTCTTGGATAACCGGAAGATTAGGCCTATAATTCGAGCCATAAAATCAAAACTCGAAACGATGCCTCTGTCCGACATCTGCTTGAGGAGGATGTTATGTTGAAGCCGTTTCTGCTACTTTCTGCAGCTAGCCTGTTTGTCTTTTCGCCGGCCTTGATACAGGCATCGCAAGATGCCGCACCCGCTCCAGCAGCCGCGTCACACGCCGGCGCTCCCAATCCTGTAAAGGCCACCGCCGAAGGGCTTGCTAAAGCGAAGGGTCTCTATCAGATCGATTGCGCGATGTGCCATGGCGACAACGGCAACGGCCAAACCGATCTTGCCAAGAGCATGGGCTTGAGCATTCCGGACTTTACCAACGGAAAGGTCATGTCTGCCAAGGCAGATGGCGATTTGTTCGATATTATTCGCAACGGCAAAGACAAAATGCCTCCTGAAGCTGCGGGGCGTGCCAACGACGCTACCGTTTGGAATCTTATTCTCTACATCCGCAAAATGGCGGGCGCTCAATAGTCCGCTCAAGAGAGACGTCCTGTTTGAAGGACAATTAGAAGCACGCGCACGTACGAGTGGAGTGGTCAGATGAAGGGGTTCCTCCTCTGCGGCGTTCTGCTTGCGGCAACATTACCTGCGGCAGTTGGCTGCAAAATGCGATCGCAAGCCAAAGTAATCGACAATTCCAATTCATCCGCGGAAGGAGCGGCGGTTTCTGGCCGTTTCACGCCTGCTGAACTGCGATCGTTTGCGGCGCTTGCGCCCATCGACACACATATCCACATTCGCTCAGGGCCTGGGGCTTCCTGATTCTGTTCTGCGTAAGATTTATCACGATAATGCGGTCCGCTGGTTCCCCGGCATCATACCTGTGCACTAGAAGGCGAGCGTTCACTCGGGAGTGGCTACCACTCAACGATGATTGAGCAATGTCTGCAATTGTCTCTCGATGGTCTTCAAGTCCGTCTCGCCTTGAAAGCGCATCCGCACTACGCCATTCCTATCGATGAGGTAGGTCAATGGCAGTCCCATCACACCGCCGTACTGCTCGCCCAGTTTCGCGTCGCCCATCGCTATTGGATACTTCGCATTCAGCCTGGCTACAAGCTGCCGAACAGGCGCAGCATCGTCGTCCATCGAAATGCCGACCACCTGCAGTCCTTGCGATGCGTACTGCCGCTGCCACGTACTGAATGCCGGCATCTCAATCAAACACGGCGCGCACCACGTTGCCCAAAAGTTCAGCAGAACAACCTTGCCGTGCAGACTCTTCAGATCAACTCGGTGCCCATCGAGGTCAACGCGGTTAATCTGTGGTGCATGTTTGTCAACGATCGAGCGCACCCCTGGCGGTGCAGCGAAACAGACTGGCGCGACGGGAATGGCTGGCAACAGACCGGCGAAAAGAAGAACCCTCACCAACCACACACATCGGCTATGCCATCTGCGCGCCTTAGTGGCCGCGCGCAACGGGATACCCCTTTTCAACCCAGTCGCTGCCAAAGTTATTAGCTATGTAAAGCACCTTAATTTGCGAGAATCCCAAACTTTGAAGCAGCTTGAATGCGGGCACCACATTTGGGCAGCGATTCCACGGGCAGCAACCACAATAGAGCACGATGGCTTTGTCTTTGGGTGTGGATGCAACTCGCTTCTTCAATTGATCGAGCCCAGCCTGCTGCGATCCTGGGCCAGCGAACTCCGACCCGGCGATATGCGCCTGCTCAAACAGCACTCGCGAGCCCACCTGAAGAACAAGCGGCTTGTCGCCGTTCTTATCCGCCAGAATACGATTGAGTTCTGCCGGCTGGACTAGCTGCTTTTCCGGAATTGAAAATGCGCTGCTCTCGTTAGGAGTGCCGAATGGTCCCTGCGCCGGCATGCGAGTGCACAACGCGGCGAGCCCCGCGAGAACGGCAACCGTTCCCATCTTACGTATGAATGAAATAGACATGAAGAATCTCCGCAACCAGTGTAAGCGCGGACATGTGCGTTAAAGCAAAAGGGCAGAAGTTGACCAAGTGCTCAAACACGAAAACGCCAGAGACCGGAGCCTCTGGCGTCTTCGATAGGGTGAACCATTAGGAGCCTTGGATCATGCACTGACCCGTTCAGCACCTTGCGCTAAGTTCCCAGGTTTCCCTGGATACTGCATCTCAAGGTCTGTGCCCGCGATGGAGATTCGAGTCGCCTCTCTTCTCTCATCCTTCGGCGCCACCGGCGCTGGATCTGAGGGTCGCCCCACAGTCTCGCACTTCCAAATAGCGTCTCCCGATGTGGCTGCAGGTTGCCCCGCACTCCGCATCCTCGGGTTTTGCCGGCGTTCGATCTTCAAGTTGCCCTGAAGCTCGAATCCATTCGGCGCTTCCAGCGGTCTTCAAGTCCCGGGTTCCCCCGCAACTCTATTTCGCCCGTCGCGCCTCTCGATGCATCACGGGTTTCCCCGGTATTTGCATCTTCCGGCCCTGCCGGCGATCGATCGTCGAGTTGCCCCGACTCTCGTATCCTTCAGCGCCTCTGTTGCGTCAGCCGCGAGTTTCCCCGCTGCCTCGCTCTTCCAGCTGCGCCTGCCGATACAAGTTCCAGGTTGCCCCGGTTCCTGCATCTTCCGGCTATACCGGCAACAGATCTTCGAGTTACCCCGAATCTCTCGTTCTTCGGCGCCTCCAGTGCTTGAGCTCTCGGTTTCCCTTGAACTCCGCTCCTCCCGGCTGCGCCTCCCGATGTCGCTGCAGGTTTCCCTGCGAGCTTCATCTTCCGGCTTGGCCTTGGGTTTGAGTCCCCGGGTTTCCCCGGCTTCTCTCTCCCTTGGCGTCGGCTGATGGATCGCCGAGTTTCCTCGGTTCTCGCATCTTCCGGCTCCGCCGTCCCTGCGTCTTCAGGTTTCCCTGAATCCTGCATCTACGGCTGGGTCGATGATGTATCCCGGTCTTCGCGAACCTTGCATCCTCGGCTTACACCGCGGATGAATCTTCGTATCCAATCGGGCTATGCAGTTTCCGTTCCCGACTCTGGATGCATTCTTTCAATCTCATTCATGCTTTCCACTTACCGGCGAACCGGCTTATGAATTGCCGCTTTCAACTGCATCCTGCATCTTCCTGTCGAAGTGGAACTACATCTCCAATTCCCTACTGGCTCATCAACTGGAAAGGAGCTTAGGCCTGTTGAATCTGTGGAAGCAAGTGCAAAAAAAAGGTAAATCTGTGGATTTCACCAGTGCTGGTGCATAAATCGTAAGCGCTGCAAAAAGTGAACAATCGTCGGTGCAAATTATGTGTCGAGTTACTCGCAAACTGCTCATCAAGTGACTCGTACAGCTTTCAACTGAGTTACTTTTCCGGCTGACTCCGCTACGCGGCGTGCGAAACCGACTTACTAAAATATTTGTCCTGCGCTTACGTCTTCACCAGTAGATGGAACAGACGCCTACCATGGAGTGGATGACGATTGAGCAAGACCGGCGCATCTCCACGGTCGTGAAGGCCGAGGGCACGCGCCTCAGGAATTTCATCCGCAAGCGCGTTGCCGACGAGGCCGACGCAGAAGACATCCTGCAAGAGGTCTTCTACGAGTTCGTCCAGACCTATCGGCTCATGAAGCCGATTGAGCAAGCTGGGGCGTGGCTGTTCCGTGTGGCGCGCAACCGGATCATCGATCGCTTTCGCAAGCGCAGTCATGACCCGCTCAAATCCGAGCAGGCGCTCGACGAAGATGGTGAGCGGTTCTCACTTGACGATTTTCTGCCCTCCGCCGATGCGGGGCCGGAAGCTATCTACGCGCGCACGCTGCTTATCGACGCACTTGAGGATGCAGTTGAAGAGTTGCCCGAAGAGCAGCGCGCCGTTTTCATCGCCCACGAGATTGAGGGACGCAGCTTTAAGGAAATGGCTGCCGAAACCGGAACAAATATCAACACTTTGCTGGCGCGCAAGCGCTACGCCGTGCAGTACCTGCGCAGCCGCCTGCAAAGCATCTACGACGAGTTCACAAGTTTGTGAAGAAAATTGTGAGGACTGAAATGAAAAGGCATCGTGCACTGAAAATGATTGGAATCGGCATCCTGGTGATCGCGCTCTTCTTTGCGCTAGGCTTTGTGGTGATGGCCCTTTGGAACTGGCTTATGCCGCCCATCTTTGGCCTGCACACCATCACTTACTGGCAGGCTTACGGACTGCTCATTCTGTCGAAGATCCTGTTTGGCGGCCTGCGCGGCGGCGGAGGCAGGTGCGGCAAGGGTCGATACGACTACAGGGCGGAGCGCTGGGAGAAGATGACGCCGGAAGAACGCGAGAAGTTCCGCCAGAGCATACGCGGCCGCTGGTGCGGCGAGCCCGCTGCAGGCCCTGGAGCAGAAGGTCAGGTATAGAACTCAAACTCATTTTTGTCGCCAGGGAGTTCTCAGTTCCCGTGAAATAAATGCCGATTGATATCGGGCCAGAACTCCTTGGCGACAAACGCAGCCGCGTCGATCCCGATATCCAGCCCCCACTGCGTGCCTGTATTCCCGAAGCTTCGTTCCTGCGCTGGATAATAAGCATTCGACAAACCCGCGGCCATGCCCGCACCAACAATCTCGCTTAGATTGATAACTCTCGTTCCCGCATCCGATCGCGTAATCACCGCACGGCTCAAAGCATATCCGGTTCGCTTTAGAAAGCTGCCACTCTCGAGCGTGTAGAAGCGCGTGTCTTCATGCGTCAACACCGGCACCACAAACTGCACCATATAGTTCTCGCTCGTCTGGTCGATCGCAGAGTGCCACAGGTAGCGCCCGTATCCAGCCCCACCCGTACCAAACTCAGGTGTCGCATTCCTCGCCAACCCATAGCCCGCCAGTGCCGCCGGAATCGCGACAGAGGAATAATCAAACGAATCCTCTGTTGTGGTCAGGAACTTCTCTTTCACTGATTGCGGTGGCAATTGCCTCGTTGTACTTACCGCCCTGAAGTTCGGGATCAAACCAAGAATACGTTTGGTCTGCTGCGGATCTTGGTCGCTCTCTGGCTGAGCGGCTACCGGTGCGTCAGGCAGTACCGAAGACGCCGAGTTCGATATCGACACGGCACTGCCAGCCGGCATCAAGGCGCTCGCTGTGGCCACACCTTGCGCCGTCACGTTACCGCCGCCCAGGGCCAGCAACGCCAACGAAAAGAAGGACGCTTGCATTTGCCTCATGTTTCTTTGACCTCTTGGAGTTGCCAATCGCATTCCCAATGGGGCAAGAATGAACAACTCTTCATTCATTTGGATTCGCTAAACGTCATTAAGATTCGGCACACAAGTCAGATGCGCGAGGGCGTTAAATGTCGCATTTTCTGCTAGCTATCGCTCCTAACCTGGCCATTTCTCGCCACGGTGGACAAGCAATCCGCATGATCCCCGGCCAATTATCCGCAAGAACGCACCAACTCAATAAGGTCCCGCAAATGCATCGGGATTCCTGACTCAAAATGGGATTCTCGGGACGTCAGGTTACAAGCCTCTTGCTTTACCAATCATCCTTTAGCTGTCCCAGGGCCTGTGAGCTTGATTGCTCAGACAGTTGATTCTTGTGCGGATAGGGTTGAACTTGCCTCATGCATTGGGATCAAGCGCAAAGAAAACCGCGCAATGCAGAGTCAGGAAAAGGTGTAATTCGTGAAGAAAATCATTATGTGCGTAGCGTTGGTCAGCATGGCTTTCCCAGTCTGGGCAGCATCCGATCGTGAAGCAACAATCAATCGCCTGGACCATGCCGGCCGAGTCATGTCTGAAATCATGGCCGCTCCGGACAGTGGCATCCCGGAGGAAGTTCTGGAACATGCACGGTGCGTAGCCGTTGTTCCCCATCTGCTAAAGGGCGGATTTGTGTTTGGAGCAGAAAACGGTCGAGGCGTGGCCACTTGCAGAACAGATAAAGGCTGGAGCGCTCCCGCATTCTTTGCGATCACCGGCGGAAGCTGGGGATTGCAGATCGGCCTTGAAGGCGTCGACCTGGTCATGATCATTCAGAATGAGCGCGGAATGCAGCAGCTCATCTCCAGTGGCTTTCAGCTTGGCGGCGACGCGTCAGCGGCAGCCGGTCCAGTTGGACGTCACGCCTCAGCCAATACCGATTGGAAACTGAACACAGAAATTCTGACTTACTCGCGCGCACGCGGCGCCTTTGCAGGACTGACGCTCACCGGCGCCTCCATACGCCGCGACGATGACTCGATGCGGGCCATTTACGGACGTCATGCCACAACGCGTTCTGTGCTTATGGGCCATGTGGCAACACCTGCCTCCGCTGATGCATTCCTGGATTCGATTCGCGGCGCCAAGGCGCAGGCAGTAGCGCAAGTCGACCGCTAGTCAGCTGACGTGAACCCAGGAACCATAACATTCAGGAGCAATCCATGCTTTGGACAGTTTTTGTAGTCATCCTTGTGCTGTGGCTTCTGGGCTTCAGCTTTCACGTTGCGGGTGGATTGATTCATATCCTGCTCGTGATCGCACTGATCGTTCTCGTCTTCAATCTGCTGTCAGGGCGACGACGCATCTAGGATTGTGCCCTCCCCCACAACCTACTTCAGTAGCAGTCGATCAAATCTGAGATTAACGCGCGGCAAATCGCGAGACGATGCGCCGCGTTTACCGTATTCGAGTGGAAACAGAGGAAACACCATGAAACAAACTGCAATGGTACAAACGGCAGTGCTTTCGCTATTACTGATTGCTACTGCCGGTTTTGGTTACGCGCAGCACGAGGGTGATCGCGGCGGCCAGGACAAGCAAGGCGGTCATGCGCAGCCATCAGACCAGCAACGCGGACAGCAGCAGCAGCATGCGCAGCAAGACCAGCAACGCGGGCAGCCGCAGCAGCATGCGCAGCAAGACCAGCAACAGGGCAGAGGGCAACAGCAAAACACTCGCCAGGCGGCGCCCGTGCAACGCGAACAACCTCAGCGGGCTCAGCAACAGAAACGCTCGCAACCACAGCAGCGCATGCAGCAGAGCCAACAGCGCAATGACTGGCAACAGCACAGGGCAACTAACTTCCAGTCGCAGCACCAGTCGTGGGCGCAGCGTGGCGGCTATCGAGGAGATCGCATTCCCGACGTAAGCTTCCGCCAACACTTTGGCGGACAACACAGCTTTCGAGTATTTGGCTTGCCTTACATGGAAGTCGGCGGTCGGTCGCGTTTCCAATACGGCGGTTATTGGTTCAGCATGATGGATCCGTATCCCGAGTACTGGGGATCAAACTGGTACCGCGATGACGATATGTACGTGGACTACAGCGACGGCGGCTATTACCTGTATGACAGAAGGTTCCCAAGCCGTCCTGGATTGGCGATAAGTATCTCATTCTAAGAGTTAGCAGCGAGTTGTAACTCAGCTTAAAGCGGCCGCGCACCAGAGACCCTGGTGTGCGGTCGATTTGCATTTTTCAGGTTGAGAATTTCGAAAATCGCGTCGATTAGGCCCGAGTGCGTCTCGTCTTCCTGAACGTAGCGGCATTGGTGGCGAACGTTAGGAAGGATCATACCGTTGAACTTGTCATTCACCTACCAGCACACCCTTGGCGAACATCTGCTTCATACCGCGCAATGCTTGGCGTGTGCGTTCTTCATTCTCAATCAGCGAGAAGCGCACGTGGCCATCGCCATAGTCGCCGAAGCCTATGCCGGGGCTTACTGCTGTTTTCGCTTCCGTCAGCAGCAGCTTTGAGAATTCAAGCGAACCCAGCTTGCGGTACTGCTCTGGAATTTGCGCCCACACAAACATCGTGGCTTTGGGCATGGCCACCGGCCAGCCCATCTTGTTCAGCCCTTCCACCAGCACGTCGCGGCGCTTGCGGTAGATTTCGCAAATCTCGTGCACGCACTCCTGCGGTCCTTCAAGGGCTGCAATCGACGCTACCTGGATCGGCGTAAATGTGCCGTAGTCGAAGTAGCTTTTGAGGCGCGCCAGCGCAGACACCAGCACGGGGTTGCCCACCATAAAGCCCACGCGCCATCCCGGCATGTTGTAGCTCTTTGACATAGTGAAGAACTCCACCGCCACGTCTTTTGCGCCCGGAACCTGAAGCACGCTCGGAGGTTTGTAGCCGTCAAAGGCAAGATCGGCATAGGCGAGATCGTGGATCAGATGGAAGCCGTATTCGCGGGCCAGTTCCACCAGCCGCGCCAGAAAGGGAAGCTCCACACACTCGGTAGTCGGGTTCGACGGAAAGTTGACAATCAGCGCCTTGGGCCGCGGCGTCATGCGTGGAATCAGCTCTTCAAGCTGCGCCAGAAACTGCTCCTGGTCGTGCACCGGGACGCTGACAATATGTGCACCCGCAATGACCGGGCCATAGATGTGGATGGGGTAGCTTGGGTTGGGCACCAGCACCGTGTCACGCGAGTCGAGAATGGCCAGACAAAGATGCGCAATGCCCTCCTTTGAGCCAATGGTGACGATCGCTTCCGTCTCAGGATCGAGATCGACGTCGTAGCGCGTCTTGTACCAGTTGGTAATGGCCCGGCGCAGGCGCGGAATGCCCTTCGACACCGAATAGCGATGCGTTGCAGGCTTGAGCACCGCCTCAATCAGCTTGTCGACAATGTGTTTGGGCGTAGCCCCGTCCGGGTTCCCCATGCCGAAGTCGATGATGTCTTCTCCGCGGCGGCGCGCGGACATCTTCATCTCACCGGTGATGTTAAAGACATAAGCAGGCAGGCGCTGAATGCGGCTGAATTCTTCCATAATGACTCCAGTTTAACGGCGCTGAGGTTGGCCACCCCAGGAAAAGGGCACAACGACCCTGAAGGTGAAACATCGTTTTTTTAGATTTGGAGATGAGGTGCAGCAGTCTCTAGGCGGCCGGAGCCGCAGCAGCACGAGCCGCGCCGGTTGCGTTTGCAAGAGCGAGATGGCGTGTGGTCTGTTGCATCCCCTTGATTATAACGTAAGGGCAGCTTGCAGCCGTCAGCTCCCAGTTTTCAGGCGGTTTGGGCAGACGGGCAAATGCCGAGTGAAACTGCGGTGAATCGCGGCCCCGTATACTAAAAGACGCCATGAGTACGTCATTATCCCGCAATTTTCCGGCCGTCGATGAGCAGATGGACCTGCTCGAAAAAGGCGCGGCAGAAATCATCCGCATAAGCGACCTGCGCGAGCGCCTTGAAGACAGCCGCAAGACCGGCCGCCCGCTGCGCATTAAAGCCGGCTTTGACCCCACCGCGCCTGACCTGCACCTGGGCCACACCGTGCTGATGCGCAAGCTGCGCCATTTCCAGCAGCTTGGCCACACCGTCATTTTTCTTATCGGCGACTTTACTTCGCTCATCGGCGACCCCACCGGCCGCAACGTGACGCGTAAGCCGCTTACGCGCGAACAGGTAGACGCCAACGCCGAAACCTACAAGCAGCAGGTCTTCAAGATTCTCGACGAAAGCGTGACCGAGGTTCGCTACAACTCCGAGTGGCTTGGGAAGCTCGGCTACGAAGGCACCATCCGACTGACCTCGCACTTCACTGTTTCGCAAATGCTGGAGCGCGACGATTTCAGCAAGCGCTTTCAGGCTGAGCAGCCCATCAGCCTGCACGAACTGCTCTACCCCGTGATGCAGGGCTACGATTCCGTTGCTCTTGAGTGCGACGTGGAGCTTGGCGGCACCGATCAGAAGTTCAATCTGCTATGCGGGCGCGAATTGCAGCGCCACTACGGGCAGAAGCCGCAGATCGTGCTGATGACGCCGATTCTTGAAGGCCTGGACGGCGTGCAGAAAATGTCGAAATCGCTTGGCAACGCCATCGGCATCAATGAGCCACCCAGCGAGATGTACGGCAAGCTCATGAGCATCAACGACGAGCTGATGTGGAAGTACTGGGTCTTCCTCACCGACATGCGCCAGTCAGAGATCGAGGCCATTCAGGCGGACGTGAAGGCCGGCTCGCTGCACCCGATGGAAGTGAAGAAGCGGCTGGCGCGTACGATTGTCGCCGGTTTTCATGGGGAAGCGGCTGCCGCAAGCGCCGATGAAAACTGGGCGCGCATGTTCCAGCAGAAGGAAACCGCCGAGGATCTTGAAGAGCTGGCTATTGCTTACGCTTCGGTGGCCGGGCCGGAAGCGATGCAGATTCGCGTGCCCAAATTGCTTATTGCTATGGGCCTTGCCGCCAGCGGCGCTGAAGCAAATCGCAAGATCGGCGAAAAAGCCGTCAAGCTTGATGGCGAGGTCGCTGAGAACCCCAACATCACGTTGGCGGAATTGCCCGCGCGCGTTGTGGTGCGACTCGGCAAGCGCGCCAAGGTTGCGGTCATTTCATAGCTGCTGCAGGCGACCTGTGATAAAAATGCGGTAACTCCCGGGGGACAACTGCCTTGCAGGGTTCGAATTTTAGTCCGCGTGAGTACCGGATGCGAGGGTGGCAGCGTGCGCTCTATCTTGTGCTCGGCGCGTTCCTTGCCGGAATCGGGATTCTTGCCTGGTATGCAACTTCTGCGGAGTCGGGCAAAACCGGAGCCGCTCCCATTGCCCTGGCGCTTCTTCCTGTTTGCCTCGGCGCCTATCTGCTGGCTCTCGCCATTCGCTCGCGGTTGATCATTGACGGCTCACACATTGAAGTACGCGGCGCGTTCCGCGAACAGACTGCGGAACTCAGCGACGTTGAAGGCTACCGCACCATCAGCACGCGCAACGGGTCGTTCTGGAGGCTGCAGCTCAAGCAGGGACGCGGCAGCATCCAGATTCAAAAATGGTTTGACTGCGATGATCTTCGTGCGTGGCGACAGCAGCTCACGGATCTTGATGAGCGCGACCGCAATGCGCTGCTTGAAGAGATCAAGCAGGCACAGGATCTGGGGACGACCCCCGACGAGCGGTTGAACGCCCTTAAGCAGGCAAAACATCTCAACATTGCGTTGTCGGCGGTGGCCATCGTCGCTGCTGTGGTCTTCGTCATTTATCAAAGCCCGCTGCGCCTGGCACCAGCAGTCGTCTTGGCGCTCGTTCCTGCGATGGTGCTCTATCTGATGCACAAAGACCCGCTGCTCTATGCCGTGGGCAAACCCAAGCGCGATCCACGCTCCGACCTGTCCATTGCAGGACTTGTCTCAGGAATAGGGTTGATGTTCGGCGCCATTGCAATGCATTTTGTTTCGTATAAGCCGCTGCTGTTATGGGGCGCGCTCATTGCGGCAATTTATGTATTTGCTTTTTCTGCCTATACCCAGAGAGGACCACGCGTACAAGGCTTTGTGCTCATCATGCTCATGTACGGATGCATGTACGGCTATGGGGTTGTTATGGATGCCGATACGCTGCTCGATCATGCACCCGCAACAACCTTCGCCACGTCAGTCGTAGGCGAACACGAAGTGCATGGCAGGTCCACCACCTACTATCTCGACTTAGCCGCCTGGGGACCGTTCGACGGAACCAACAAACTGAGCGTGCCGCACAGCGAATACCTGCAGGCACAGATTGGTGAGGCGGTCTGCCTGGCACTGCACCCTGGCTATCTTCATGCCGCCTGGTACACGCGCATTGAATGCGGCGATCGCTTTGTCGTTGGGCCAGCGAAATAGGGCTACGCTACGCGCTCAGCGCAAATTTCCGCGCTGACTCCAGCAGCATTGCCACCGCTTCTTTCGAGCATGACTCTGTGTAGATGCGCATCAGCGGCTCAGTTCCGCTGGCGCGCAGCAGCAACCATGTCTCTGCAGCGTTCGGCTTGGTCTTTGCTTCAGGATTGTCGAGGTAGAACTTCACGCCGTCCAAATTTTCCTGGCGCAAAATCGGCATGCCTGCAAACACCGCATCGCCCGTCTTCAGCGCTTTGGCCCTGGCGATAGCTCCATTCTTGATTTCGTCGGAGATATGCAGATCGATGCGGCCGTACTGATGTTCGCCGTACTCCGCCTGCAGATCGGCGACTAGCTGGCCCATCGTTTTGCCTTCTTCGGCCATCACGTTTGCAAGCAGCAGCGCGTTCAGCAACCCATCGCGCTCCGGCAGGTGCCGCTGAAATCCGATGCCGCCGGACTCCTCACCACCCATCACAATCTCGCGCTCCAACATCAGGTCGCAGACATACTTGAACCCGATGCCGTGCTCGATAAGCTCACGCCCATATTTTTTGCAGATGCGATCGAGCATTTTGGTGGTGTTGAACGCGCGCGTGACAGCGCCCGGCCAGCCCTTGCGGCGCAGAACCCAGCTGAGCAGGATCGAATAAATTTTGTGCGGATCGACGAAGTTTCCGTCTTCGTCCGTCGCGCCGATGCGGTCCGCGTCGCCATCCGTACAGAGGCCGGCCTGACAACCGTTGGCCACCACCGCTTCTCCCAGCGCGCGAATGTGCGGCTCAATTGGCTCAGGATTGATGCCCGGAAACAGCGGATCGGGATTCGAACGGATGGTCAGGTTGGCTACGCCGATGCGATCGAGAATCGTGGAGAGAATTGTTCCGCCGGCACCATACATTGAGTCGATGCAGAACTTCATGCCCGACTTCGCAATGAGATCCAGATCAGCGAAGTTCTCAATCGCGCTTAGATAAGGCGGAAGAAAATCGACTTCCTCGATCGGCGCCTGCTGCGCAGGCTTCGGCACCGGCTGGCCCAGGTACGATTCAATCTCGGCGATGATCGATGGCTTGCCCGATCCGCCGTACCACGCCTTGTACTTAACTCCGTTCCACTGCGCAGGGTTGTGCGACGAGGTAATCATGATTCCGCCTGCCGCGCCGCGCTCGCGCACGGCATAACTCAGCGCCGGAGTGGGCGTAATAACCGGGGCCAGCGCCACGGGAATTCCCGTGGCTGCAATCACCTCAGCACATGCGCGCGCAAACGCTTTTGAGCCGAAGCGCGTGTCGTATGCAATACACAAGCCCTTCGCTGGATTTTCCTTGGCGTGCACATAGGCGGCGACTGCCTCGGCGGCGGTACGCACGTTGGCAAAGGTGTAGTCGTCGGCAATGACGCCGCGCCAGCCATCGGTTCCAAACTTGATTTGAGGATGAGGCATGGTTCGAGTTCCGTTCTCCCTGCAAATGAGTGTAAATAACGTGGGATGGATGTTGGGCCGCGTAATAGCGGCGTTATGCACCGGGCCTGTGTAAGCTCGACGACTCGGGGAAGCGCATGGAGTCAACAAACTCGTCCTGAAAGCTGGGGTCTACTGCCAGGCTTATGTGTTCAATGATGGGCAAACTGGGCTCTTCGGTTGCCAGCAGCATTTTCGCTCCCCGCAATGCGGTATTTCCGGCCGCGTGCACAACAGCTCGCGGAACCTCAATCAGGCCGATCTGGATGGCGCTTTCAATCTGCACGTAGTTGCCGAATGCGCCGGCGAGATAGACCTTGCTGACCGCGCCGATGTCCGCGTCAAGTTTACGCAGCAGAATCCGGAAGCCCGCGGCGATTGCGCCTTTGGCCAATTGCAGTTCGCGAATGTCGGACTGATACAGAACCACGGTCCCTGCCACTTTGAAGACTTTTGTCCCATCGGCGATGCGGCCTGAGGCCACAATGGCTCCGCTGCGAAGGCCCGCCGCAACTGCATCCACCAGCCCGCTTCCGCAAATGCCGCGCGGCTCTACATCACCGATCACTGTGGCCTTCAACTCATCATCAATCAGCGAGACGTGCGAGATTGCGCCCGTCACCGCGCGCATTCCCATGGTGATGGCGCCCGCTTCAAAAGCCGGTCCCGCGGCGGTGGATGCGCAGACAATCCGGTGGCGATTACCGATGGCAATTTCGCCATTGGTGCCCAGGTCAATCAGCGCTACCAGTTCGTCACTGGCGGCCATACCGGTGGCAACAATACCGGCAAGAATGTCTGATCCGACAAAGCCGCCCAGACAATGGGCGAAGCGGATGGGGCACTCCGTAGGCAGTCCCCATGCAAGCTCCCGCGGAGCAAAAACCTGCGTGCCCAAGTTTGGTGAAGCAAACGGGACGTGGGACAGCGGCTCCACATCGCAGCCGGCGAATAGATGATGCATAACCGTGTTGCCTACCAGCACGACGTTAATGACTTCATCTGCGCGTCCGCGAACAAGCCGCGCTACCAGATTGCCAAGCGTCACTCGCAACACGGTTGTTAGATCGTTCCCTTCGAGCGCCGCATGCACCCGGCTCATCACATCTGATCCAAACCGGGCCTGCGGATTCAATTCTGTCTCAATGGCCAACACTGTGCCGGTATTTAAATCCAGCAACTGCGCGGCGATTGTTGTGGTGCCAAGATCGATGGCGACGCCGAGTCCACGCTTGCCGCGCGCAATGGGCGCACTCGCATCGGAGAGCACGTCCATCTCCCACTGCTCGCACTCGAGTACCAGGGACTCATCGGCATGGGCCTGGCATGCAAGCCTCCATCCCTGTTCGAGCTCTTCATGAGTGAAGATTTCGCGGTCAGCTTTGCTGATTGCAAGCGAGCCAGACAGAACACGTACTCGGCAACCGCCGCAATTGCCCGCGCCGCCGCACGGAAATTCGACACCGTGATCGGCCAGCGTGCCAAGCAGCTCTGCGCCGCATGCGACGGACAGTTCTACTGCCAGCGGCTCAAGCCTGACATTTACATTACCTGGTTTCATTCGGCGTCTAAGGTCGCGTCGCCCATTTTGGCGTGGATGGTAGCGCCCGGCGGTACAAGCAGAACGTCTCCGCCGCTCCACTCACCGTTGACCAGCCGCTCAAGGATAGTGAGGGTGCCTTTAACTTCTTCGAACTTCCAGCCCTCTTTGGCAGCTTCGGCACGAGCCCTGCTGCGGCTGGCCTCGTCTGACGCCACCGGTAACGAGATATATGTCAGGCCGGTGTAGTGTTTGCGGAAAGCATTGAACTGTTCAAACAGAAATTTGCCGTCTTCCTCGCCATACTCCGCTATCAGTTCTTTCAGCGTGCTGCGTTCGCCTAGCTGCGGCCTCGTTGCGGCAAAGGGCGGCTCCAATTCTGAGTCTGGAGTTTGAAATTCCGTCCAGCCCGGCGTCCGAAAATAGGTCCCGGGATGTTCCTGAAAGTACGCATTGAAGTTCTGGTGGCCACCCATCAGCACGCCAATGCAATCGTGAGCGCGCGGCAGCACCAGCGGCGTCTTTCCCGCCTGCAAACCCTCGGTACCTCGACCGCAAAGCGCATATCCCAGCAGGATGGCGTCGTATCCTGCATCATCGGCCGCGTCCACGCGTTCCTGCAGATAGGTGTGCATCTCGGCGCCGCGACTATGCAGCCCCATGGGAATAATTTCCAAATCGATTGTGTGGTTGGAACGCGCGATGATGTCTTCCATTTCGCGCGTGAATACCTGGCAGATGATCGCTTTCAATCGCATGGTTCAGCGGATCCCAGCCCGCCCAACTAACCACCTCAACACTGTCGCGTGCCTTTTGCTAAACGGAGTGCGCAGACTACGCCGCTAGCTGGCCCAGCAGTTCTTTCACCAGGGATACAGCTCCGCTGGCATTGTCGCTGTAGCCATCCGCGCCGATTTCGCGGGCGTATTGGCTGGTTACCGGCGCGCCGCCCACCAGCACCTTTACCTGCGCGCGGACGCCGGCGGTCTCAAGCGCATCGATTGTCGTCTTCATCGCCTGCATGGTCACGGTAAGCAACGCCGACAGGCAGACCACATGCGGATTGTTCTCCCGGACCGCGTTAACAAACTTTTCCGGCGTCACGTCTGTGCCTAGGTCGATGACTTCAAACCCGCTGCCTTCCATCATGGACGCGACAATATTTTTCCCGATGTCGTGAAGGTCGCCCTTTACTGTTCCGATAATTACGCGCACCGCCATCTTTTGGCCTGCAGCGCTCAGCAACGGTTTCAGCAGCTCCATTGAGGTCTTCATGGCGCGGCCGGCCAGCAGCAGTTCAGGCACAAAATATTCCTCGCACTCAAACAGCTTTCCCACCGCGTCCATTGCTGGAACCATTGAGTCCTGAATCAACGTCATCGGCTCTGCGCCCGCGGCCAGTGCGGCCTGTGTGGCTGCGTATGCCTGCTTTGCATTACCGTTCAATATTGCGTCATAAATATTTCTATCGAGGGCCATTTTCACCCCTTTCGAACGAACCTCTCAGCCATCAGGAGCAAGCCCGTTTCAAACGCGTGCCAACCAGTACTGTCTGGCTATAGCGAGCCAGCCCAAACAGCAGCGTACTCCATAACAACTCGGACTCCACGCTGTTTCTGAAGAACGGCAGCGCAGCAACATAGCATGCGGCCAATCCGGCTAATGTCTTCGGATACATATTCCATGCAAACCACACGCCGAAATTGCTTACAACAAAAAACGAAATTGAAGCCAGCAGCGACGATCCGACAATGCGCCGGACTGTGACTTTATGGCTGAGCGCCACCGCACCCAGGTTTACGGCCACCAGGTACCACATCCACGTGAGAGCCTGGTCGGGAGCAAGCCTGTATCCGTATTGATGAGTGGTGATGAAGATATCAAGGCCAATGAGCCCGAGCACCACAATGCCGAATTCACGCGTCGGCCGACATGCTCCAAAGAACAACAGGGCTGAGAGGATAGGAATCAGATTGTAAGGATGAGTGAACACGAGGCGCGAAACGGCGATCGCCAAAATCACAAGATACGGCACCATGATCGATCTGCCGATTACTAGCTTCTTCATCTATTCCCCCCGGAATAAGAACCCGCGTACCTCGAGCCGAGCCGGAACCTTCACGGCCTACCACTTGAGAGGTATGGCTCGCCTGCGGTCCAGCCGCGAATAATTTCTCGCTCGAAATTGTGAAATCACGATACCCCATGGCTGCAACAGGAGGCAAGGTCATAAATCACACCATTTATGGTGGGATTTGCCCGATTTGGCTTCGTCCCGGATTGGAGATTTCAGAGGATTTATTTATAGATTACCCACAGCGTCTTACTTTGATGTGTGAGAGGCTTTTCGCTGGGCATCGAGCCCGTTTGTCGGATCCTTGTGCAGAAACTTGCGCGAAATATCGGGCCAGAACTCATCGAAAACCGCGCCTAACGCCCCTTCTGCCGTCACAATGAATCCGTTGCTGATCGTCAGGCCAATACCGCTTTCACCGGAGGGATAATACAAATTCGAGAGTGCACCGGCCGCGATGTTACCGCCCATGTTCGAGTAGTTCGGCTCCCATTTCCCGGTTTTGTCGTGTTTGGTAATAAAACTGGTTGCCGCGGCATACATAAGTCGCTTGCCGGCGCTTCCGTAACCCCTGCGGTAATAGCGCGGATCCTGGTGCAAAATGGATGGCAACAATGCGTTACCCAGCATGGTGCCGTCAAACGAGTCAAGGTATGCCGCTCCTGCCCGCTCACCCAGTCCCTTTACGCCCCATGGAAACCCTTCGTTGTCATCGCCGACCTCGTGATATGCGGCTACAAAAAAGGGCGTAATGAATGCGACAGGGTCAGTCATGGAGCGGAAGGCAAGTCCAAACTTCTGCTTGGCTGTCATGCTCACGGTTGAGTCGCCAAGATAGGTGATGTTGAATGTCGGAAGCACACCCAGCACCCGCTGGTGCTCCTGGGCCTTAAGTTGTTCGTCGGCTTTTTGGCGATCGGTCTCTTGCTTTTCCGGTTGAGCAGCGCTGGTCGATTGCCCTTCGTTCTGGGCAATTTCGATCTGCGGAAGCGGGGCCTCCGGCAACCGTTCAGTGGCCAATTCTACTGCAGCTTGAAAGTTGTTCTGGCCCAGTACGGGCGCAGAGAGGGCGGCCATCATCACACCGCAGACGAGCGCCAGAAACTCCAAGCGGGCGATAACTTTCATCCTTTGCAGAATAGCTCTCCTAAAAAAATTCTCGCATTCCACGGTGTTCAAGGTCCGAATCGCACCGTGATTCTATCCAGCCGTCCGAGTGTATTGTTGATGCTTTCTTTGGTAGGAATCAGTGCCAGCCTGAATCAATGACGGACGATATGCGCTTGGTTCCGCTCCATCTTTGCTTGGTGCTCTTTAGTTAGAGGAGCAGAGGGTGCCGCAGGATACCGAATTCCTGCGTTTTACTATCTATCATTCAGATACTCTTAAGTTTCTGATTATCCTATGCTTGGGCCGCGAAGTCGATAAACCCTTTCTCAGGATTCGTCGAAATCAGCTTGACTGTCACCTTGTCGCCGACATCAAGTCCTTTGCCGCCCTGCACCAGCTTGCCATCCACATGCGGATCGAGCGTGCGGACAAACGTGCCGTACTGGTTGACGCCGGTCACAATGGCCCGATAGGTCTGGCCAATGTGCGGATGCAGCACCACGGCTGCGATGCGCTTCTGCATTTCGCGCTCTACCTTGCGCGCCGAATCTTCCATGAGCGTGCAGCGTGCCGCAATGGCGCCCAGTTCGTCTGCAGTATATGGCTGGGTTTCTTTGGCCAGAAACGCCTTCAGAATGCGCTGCGTCACCACGTCTGGGAAACGCCGGTTCGGTGCGGTGGAGTGGGTGTAGTCCTGCACGGCAAGCCCGAAGTGCCCCGGCGAAACCTCGTTGGGCTTCACCAGCACATACTCACCGGGCCCCATCAGCTTGACGACGGCCAGCGAAAGGTCTGGGAAGTGATCGGGATCTTTCTGTTTCTGTGCCAGCAGAAAATCGTTCAGCGCCTTCGAATCGGGCACCGCCGGCAGTGTGGTTCCCAGGCCGGCAGCTACTTCGACGATGCGGTCCCAGCGCTTGGGTGTGCGAACAATGCGCCGGATACTGGCGATCCCACCCTCTTCATACATCCGGGCAACCACGCCGTTGGCCGCCACCATGAACTCTTCAATCAGCGAGGTTGACCGGCTCTTTTCAAGCCGCTTAATCTCCACTGCCTCGTCGTCAAGCATCACGGGCCGCGTTTCGATCGTCTCCAGATCCAACGCACCGTGCTGAAAGCGTCCGCCCGCCATGCGCTGGGCAGCCGCGTCCTGCAGCTTCAGTTGCGCAACCAACTCCGCATTCGCCGCCACTTTTTCCGGAGCCGGTCCTGTACCTTCAAGCCACGCGCCCACACTTGGGTAGGCCAATTGCGCGCGATTGCGCACCAGCGCACGGTACGCCTTTCCGTCTGACGCAGTGCCTGATTCGTCCACGCACATCTCGACGACGACCGCGACACGGTCCTCGTTTTCGTTCAGCGAGGTGATACCTTCCGACAGCTCCGTCGGCAACATGGGGAATACCGAAACACCGGTATAGACAGAAGTGGTCTCGCTGGCGGCGTGCTTATCCAGCGCCGAGCCTTTCTTCACACGGGCATCAACATCCGCCACACCTACCAGCACGCGTATGCGCCCGTCCGGCAGTTGCTCTGCCCACTCAATCTGATCCAGGTCTTTTGACGTATCGTTATCGATCGACGACCAAAGCAGGCTGCGGAGATCTTTTGCTTCCGGCGCGGCAGGTAGCGCGGGTTGAGCTTCGATTACCACTACCTCGGCCTTGGCCTCTGCCGGAAAATCCGGGCTGAATCCGTGTTCGATCATCGTCGCGCGGGCCGCGGCAATCAGATTGAAATGATAAGGAAGGCTTGCAGACATCGGCAGTGGGCTCCTCTCACACGAAATGCCAGCCTATCACGCTGCGGTGAAGTGCCTTGGCCCGCCGGAGCCCTCGCGGGCAAGACTCGAACCGACCTCTGCAACTTTTGTGGCATATCGCTGCGCTGTTCATGCTATTGGTGTTTGGATCGTCGCATCCTAAGCTATCGGCAAGACGTTATCTTATTGTCCAGGCTCGCTAAAGATATTTATAGACGAAAGCGGCGGCTGGATGGTTCGGAATCAGGCTCCGATCCATCCAGCCGCCGTTTTTCTTCCTTCGCAAATCCTGTCTACAGCCCCAGATCCGAAAGCACCTTTGGCTTGGCTTCTTCCACCGCCAGCAAGTTATGGCAGTTGGCGCAGTCCTGCGTAATCGCCTTGCCGTCCTTTGCCACATGGTCGCCATCGTGGCAGCGGAAGCAGCCTGGATAGCTCATGTGCCCGATATTGTTGGGACGCGTTCCCCACGTCACCTTCATGTCCGGGAAAACGTTCTGCGAATAGAGAGTCGCCAACTCGATGCCGGCGGCTTTCACCTGTGCTGCCTTCGCGTTCAAAACCTCGGGCTTTGAGTTCTTGTAGTAGTTCTCAAGCTCGGCGGGAATCTTCGTGCGAGCTTCGTCCTGGCTGGCATAGGTGGTTTTCAGCAGTTCCAGGCCTTCCTTATGAATAAAGGGCAAATCGGTGCTGATGGCTCCATCGGCCATGGCGCGGTTGATTGCTTCTTCCGGCGTGACAAAGGTGTGCGAAGCGCGGTTATGGCAGTCAATGCAATCCATGGTGCGCCGCTCGCCCTGCGGTTGCGCGCCTTTCAGCGCGGTCGACGCGAATACCGTCTCCGATCCGTCGCTGTTCTGCCGCTGCACCCAGGGGATCGTGTTACGGTCCGCGCTGGTAGCAATGTACTCCATGTGGTTCAGGTGGACGCCGTGAATGCCGCTCAGGCGCGACAGCGAATCTTCGCCGCCCAGATGCAGCACCAGAACGGTCTGCGTTTCGCTGTTCTGCTCGTCATCGGCAAAGTTCGATTTCACCAGCAATTTTTCGCCTACAAACTTGGCGGGCGTGTGGCAACCTTCGCAGATGACGCGGGCCGGTCGCAAACTCGTAACAGGCGAGGGAATGGGCGTGGGATAGCGATTGAATGTGACTTCAAGCAGCTGCTTGGTGCCGTTTACCTTGGCGCTGAAGTAGGCCTGCGCGCCCGATCCTATGTGGCACTCCACGCAGGCTACGTGCGAGTGCGCTGAAACCTTGTAGGCCGTGTATTCCGGATGCATTACATGGCACGATTGACCGCAGAACTCCGGTGAATCCATGTAAGCCGCGCCGCGATAACTCGCCATCGCAACCACCAGCAGGTTCACAATGGTGGCCACCAGCACAATGTCCAGTCCGTGACGGAACATCCTGTCGTTCAAATCGATCTTCGGATACTGCGCTGGAATTTGTCCGGCCTTCTGCAGCGTCCTGTGGCGCAGAAACACGCCGATCGGGATCAGCAGCAGGCCGCCGATGAACACCGCAGGCAAAAGCAGGAAAAAGATAATGCCGACATAGGGGTTGTCGTTGAACCGGCCAAACAATTCCACCAGCCAGTAACCGATCATGGTGACGCCGGACGCGCTTGTAATGGCGCCGCCGGCAAGGCTGATGGGGTTGTTGCCAAAGAACAGCGCCGGCCTTACCCAGTTTTCACGGAACTTCTGAAATGCTGCCACTTATTCCTCCGCGAGCAAACGAACAGCCCGCCTTGATGAGCGAGACCACGACCACTGCGCAAGTTATGACCAGGCGCTCGGTACCGCTGTTCTACAAGCCGGTATCTAGCGTTCAGACTCCAGGCAGTTCTATCGTGCTGTCGCCAATTGGGGGCGGGCCTGCAGCGTTTCTCTATCTGTCGAATAACCATGCCTGCGAGGCTGGGTGGCGACTCACGGAAGTGAGCCACCACGCTATGCCAATGCAAGGCTTCAAGAGACGAAGAAGTACGCTTGTCGTGGTTCTCGGTCTTTGATTGTACTGCTTACTTCAGTGAACGGAAGTAGGTAACAACGTCCTTGACCTGGGCGTCCGTCAGACCAGCGATCGGCTTCATCTTACCCTTGCCGTTTTTCACCGCAGCTTCCATCTGGGCAACGGTCAAAGCCTTAATCGAGGGATCAGAAACGGGCTTGATGCCCATCGCCTTTGCCATGCCGGCGCTAGGTGTGCCGGCAGAGCCGTGGCAGCTCATGCATTTTGCTTTGTAGGTCGCTTCGCCGGAGTCGGCAAAAGCCAATGTGCCGGCCAGCGTAACGGCGGCGGTCAGCACCAACAGGGAACGCATTGTCTTAGTCATGGGAAAACTCCTCAATCAATTTGCGGCCAGTACTCGTTGTGCTGCACCTGCCGACTCTTGCTTTGCTTTCTCCGCTCGCGGGCCCAAATCTGCGAACTCTCGAAACGGCTATTGCAAAATCAATCTGATCTTACTTCATCAAACACAACCACGGTCAGGGAGTTGTGTTGGACATCATTACTTCGCTAACGACCGGAAGTAGCCTACCGAATCCTTGATCTGGGCATCGGTCAGCTTTCCCTTGAACGCCGGCATTTTACCTGCGCCGTTCGTCGTTACGGCAATCATCTTCGCTTCGGTCGAACTTTTCACTTCACCAATGGGCTTTACGCCCATCGCTTTGGCCATCGCCGGGCTCGGCACGCCAGTGGCTCCATGGCAACTCTGGCACCTTGTCTTGTAGACATCCGCGCCGGGCCCCTGGGCCATGGCAATCGCTGTAGCAGCCATGATGGCGATCGTTGCGATTCCAGTCCTGATCTTCATCATCTTTCCTTCTTTCCTTACTTCTTAAGTGGTCAGGTGGCTCAGTCCGTCAGGATAGAGCCACCTTGTTACCAGCTGGTGAAATCAAATATGTTCACTCGCTCTGAAAGCTCAGCGATCAGAACTCGTAGTGGACTCCAAGCATTACGTTGTTGGCGTGGAACACACGAGGCGCTGTTGCACCTGCGGTCCCTTCCGTCAAACCGGTTGGAACTCCAATCGTTGCGCAAGGAGTAATCGTCGCGGTAATCGATGTAGCTGTACTGCACAACGGGGCGCCTGAGGGTCCACCTTCTCCGTAGCCGTAGAAGTTGTACTGGGCTTTCCAGATCAGTCCCGGATGCATGGTGTAAGAGAGGTTCACAAAGGGTGACTGGTAATGCGAAACCATGGAGCCGTTCACATCGCGCGCGTCGTTGAAGAATCGGCTGCCATTTACGTCGCTGATTGTGTAGCCCACATTTGAGTGAACCTTGTCGGTAAGGTTGTAGTTGAACGACGCCATCCCGATCTGCGTCGGCGCATCCATGAAATCCCTGGCAAACCAGGTCGCGTTGCCAACGCAAAGGTTGGGTGCTCCCGAACTGGTAACGGTGGCCGCACCTGCGATCGCCGGGGTGGTAGCTGTAGCAGCTGCAGCTCCGCTGCTGTAGCAGATGTTGGTTGCCGCGTACACGTCGCTATAGGAGTAGTTGAAATTCACTCCCCAGCGCTCGCTCGGCGCCAACATCACGCCCATACTGCCGATGCGGCTGTAATCGACGTGGTTGATCGGGCCGTTGTAATTTGCATCGCCCGCAGTGATCGCAGCTGCGTTGTTTGAGGTATTGTTGTGCCGCTCGCGATCGCTGAAAGAGCCCGAGATGGTCGCCCAGGTCTTCGGCTTGTAAATCGTGTGCACCCGGAACTGCCTGAACTGCCGTTGGCCTACCGCGGTAAATGCGTTATCAGCATAACCAACTTCAGCCGAGCCGTTCAGTTCCCATTCCTTGGCGAGATGCAGAGCCACATTGAACACTCCGGCATTCTCAGTAATGGCGATCGTTCCGTTGACTGGATCGCCGAGTACATCCGGAATCGGGCCCTGGTGTGGAACGCCCTGGCCGATGTTGCGATTGCTAAAGCGGTATGTGAGAGCAAAACGAGCAAGCCTTGAAGCGTCCCAGCCCAATGTCAGATTGTTGATGACATATTCCTGGCCATAGTAGTTGTAGACCTTTACGCCGTTGATGCCGTGAGGCAGCGAACCGACGCCTGTCGTCAATGGACCGGAGTAGTTGATGGTCTGGTTACCCGCGGTGCTCGGTGTCGATAGAGTTACCTGCGGAGGAATAATCGAATTGCCCGGCTCATGAATGCTGGAGTAGGACGCTTGGTCCGATATGCTCACGGTCGGAGCCGCGCGCCACGAGAAACCGAAGTCCGCACCGATGACTGAGCGCTGCGCGTAGGCCTTGCCGCCATTCCAGATTACAGAGCGCACCGAACCGTTCAGGCCCTGCGCGCTCTCGAAGTAGTTCGGCATGTTCGAGTTGCCGTTAGTGTAGTGAACGTTGCCATTCATGCTGACGTTCTTGAGGGCCGTGCTCTGCACACGAACCGTCACCGTCGGCGTCAAGATTCGCGTCGGCTGGCTGCGCACATAGCTTGTAACTACAGCGCATGCCGGGTTGATGATAGGCATTCCGCCGGGCTTGTTGGCGGGCGACAGCAGCGTGTAGACAGTTGCGCTTGTGAACGCGCTGCCCATGCTTGAGGTATTGCAAATGCCGCTAAGTCCTGTGCCGGCATAAGGCGTCAGCGAAGTATAGTTGCCCAGGTATGCAGGCGTTCCATCCGCCTCCTGAACCATAAAACCGCTCGGATCAAGCGTGAACGAGGTATCTGATTTATAGCGATTGATCTGGGCCTCGACGGTGATCTTGGTTGCCGGCGAAGGCTTCACGTCCAACGCGCCCAAGTAATCGTCGCTGCCATTGCGCTCATACTGTTGCAGCAGAGCGTTGTACTTCATGATCGTGTAGGAAGGGCTCAGAGTCGGACCCTCCATGGTGCTGTGGTTATAGGCAAAACGATACGTGAACATATCGAACGGCCTGAGGGTCAGGTTCGCGTCAGTTATCCGGCGCACAATGTTGAACATCACCGGCGACCGCCTTACCTGCGGCCACGGCAGCGTGCCGGTAGGAGCGTTGCTCGGCCCGATAGGAATGGACTGACCGCCCGGAATGTTAGGGTTCGCCAGCAGATCGTAATTCGAGTAGAGACGGCCGCGCCTGAACATGCCTGAGAACTCGTAGACCTTGCCCTTATTGGCGTCAATCTTGGCCATGATGTTCGGATCGCCGCCGAATCCCGTGCCGAAAGCGTTCAGATCATCGACCAGAGTGTTCTTCTTGCCGGGAAGCGCGTGCATTTCGAAAGTCTCACCTTGTACGCGCGGACCGCTCTGAAGATTCACCAGGGTGTTGTACATATCGCCGCTTCCAACTACGTTGGACATTCGGCCACCCATGTCGATCGTGTGATGACTTGTATAACCATCCGGCGTAGAAAATTTCGATTCTGGAGCCGGGACCACAGGCTTGGCGTCCTGCGCAACTGCGATTCCTGCCGCGGCCAGAAGCATGACGATTGCCATAGCCCCTGCAGCGCGGCGGACTTTTGCGGTAAAGGGCTGTTGATTAAGGAGCCCTGAAAACCAACCGTTCCTATTCATATGAAGCCTCACTTAAAAAAACTCGCTGACCTTAAGAAATCTTTGCCTTTACCCACCTTTGGGATTCGTGCCGCATCAACTCACGAGGTGCGGCACTGATCCACTACCGGATAAACGCTTGACTGGCATTTGAGCCGTGAACCATCGTGTGGCAGGTCACGCAGGGCGTAACGGTCGTCGAACCTGGATCCAGACCGTGTACTCCTCCTGCCGAGAGCGGGCTGTGGCACTGGTTGCACAGCGTGGCAATCGACGGCATGTTCAGAAGCCTGGGATTCTGCGTTCCGTGCGGCGTATGGCAGGTCGTGCAGCCCTCAGCCCTGACCGGAGCATGCTCGAAGGTAAACGGTCCGCGCACATCCGTGTGGCACTTGGTGCAGACGGCGTTCTGGTCTTCAGTGGACTTCTGATTGTTGGCCAGGAACGTTCCATGTACATCGTGACAGTCGCTGCACTTGACCAGCCCTTCGTTGACCTTGTGGTGGATGGGCATATTGAACTGCGCCTTCTGGTCAGCATGGCACTGGTAGCAGAGCGCAGGCTGCGAAGCTTTCAGCAGCTTCTCTTTTCCGTTGCCGGCATGCACGCTATGGCAGCTCGTGCAGCCCACGTTCGCCCGGGCATGAGGGGAACGATCAAAATTCGGATGAGCGCTCGCGTGGCAACTCATGCACTTCTCATCCACCTCTTTCGGCGAATGCTTCGCCGGATTGAAGATCTTCGAGATGTCGCCGCCGCCATCAACGTGCGCTTTGCCTGCACCGTGGCAGTTCTCGCAGGTCGCGCCATTGCTGCCGTGCATCTGCGCCATCTTGGTGTGGGCGTTGTCCTCGAATTTCTTGCCCACCTCTGCATGACAGGTGACGCAAGTGTCGGATCCAACAAAGTCTGACGATGCGGCTGCCTTGGTCTCCGCCGCTTTCGGCTTGGGACCAGCAGCACCAAGCGCTGCAGCGCTCATGACTCCCGCGCCCAGCACCAAAATTAAAAAAAACCGCAATCCCAGCTTCATCCCCGGAACTGCACCAAAATTCATTCGCGTTACAGGCCTGTCTTTATGCATGAAAAATACCGCCTTTATTGCTCTCAAAGCTGATTCGGAAGCTCTTTCCTGCCGAAGTTGCTCTTGTGCGGAGCATCACTACATGCCACGAAGATTACGTTTTTGTCATGTGATCGAGCGGTGATGCTCGTCACACACCGTAAGTGACACAATTCACAAGCGTATTTCCTATCACCGAGTGATCTGAATGCAGGGCATTCGCTCCATTCCTTAATCCAACGGAAGAATCCGTCTTCCGTCCGTATTGGCCAGACGGCAAACTATCCTGGTGCTCTCCCAAGTGAGGCAATGACGTCGTTTAGCCCATGAGGAGATTTCTACTCATGCACAGGAGTGTCGATGGCGCTTTGGTCTCTTTGCGGCGGAATCCAGTCGAAATCAGAAATCATCGATAACGGAAATCCTCACAAATTCGGTGTTGCTAACACATGCTCCCCTTCCATACCCAGTTGTGAACCAGCGCACATGGCGATGCCAAACCTCAAAACGGGAACATCACGATCCGTTCTTTAGAAAGGGGAATCTCGAGGGAGCAGTGACGTGAGGCCCATCACATCAATCCATTCGCCGCTTGCTGCAAACTTCGGTCAGAACTAAAACCTCGACTCCGCGGGCCCTACGACGATCCACCTCGGCTTTGGACCCTTTTAGAGCCGGGCAGAGTCGATGAGACGGCGGAAATAAAGGGGTTAATGACGTACTGAGCAGGCAAGATTATGGCGGATTCTCACATTAACGTAGAAATGCATACCAGGCAGAAGCATATTACGCGACAGATACCCGCAGGTTGCGCTGCTTGTTCCAATCGCCGCCCCGGATGGTTTTGTTCTCTCGGCAGCGCCGTGTTGGCCGATCTCGAATTGGCCACCAGCACCATTTCGCTTCCGGCACAGGCCTCACTCTTTACGCAGGGCGAGGAGGCGCGGTGCCTCTATCTCATTTGCAATGGCTATCTCAAGCTCACCACCGGTCAGCCTGGAGATCGCCAGATGATTGTGCGCGTTGCCGGTCCCGGCTCCGTGCTCGGCCTTTACGCTGTGCTGTCTCATGGCCTTTACGAGGTTTCAGCGGAATCGCTGACCACCGCGCAGCTCCGCCCCGTCGAGCGAGAGCGTTTCCTCAATTTTTTGCGCAGCCATAAAGAAGCGCAGATGCGCGCTGTCCAATGCATTTGCCAGGAATACCGTTTTGCCCTGCAGGATGCCTGCCGCATCGCTCTTGCAGAAACGGTGGCTGCTCGACTGGGACGCTTGCTGCTTGAGCTATCGCACCAGATTGGCGAACACCTTGAGGGCGGCGAGTTCCGTTTTCCTCTGCTGCTTACGCATGAGGAAATGGCCTCAATGACCTGCACCACGCGCGAAACCGTCACCCGTACCCTGGGCCAGTTCCGCAAAGATGGATGGATCTCGATCGAAGACTCACTGGTGACGCTCCACCAGCCGGACAGGTTGCAGGCGCTGAATTAAATAAAAAAGTACGCACCACACAATGCGAAACCGCGGCACACGACTCGCTCTCCCCAACAGATCATTTGAGTCAAAGAGGCAGTCCTTCTGGGCGTTATCATGGTGATGGGAGCAAATTTCCTAATGATCCGTTCTACTTGTTTATCTGCTTTCCTTCTCTCCTGCTGTGTTGCATTCGCTCAAGATCAGCCCCCGGCGCCTGCGCAGGCTGCACCCACGGGAGTTCCCGCTGCTGGCGTAACCACCTCACAAAGCGCTGACCTTACGCAATTCCAGAAGATTGAGGACACCTGGTCGAACGCCGTCAATCAGCACGACCAGTACAGCCTTGAGAATGTGCTGTCGCCGCTCTTTGTCGACGTGGCCGCCAACGGAGATATCACCACGCGCAATCAGCAGATTGTGCAAGTTCTCAACGGCGATGACAAGACGGTCTGGCTTACGCAGAAGGTGATTACTCTGCGCATGCTGGGCGACATTGCCGTGGCCAATGGCACCTATACGCTGCACCACAGAGTCAACTCCGCAGCGGTGGATGAAAAAGGTGTGTTCACGCATGTGTTCGAGCGGCTTCGCGGCGGATGGGTTTGCGTGAACTCGCAACGCACCTCGCTCAAACAGGAAAACCCCAATACCAAGCAGAAGAAACCGTCGCAGGCTTCGGAGCCGTTCCACATCCCACTCTTCTCGAGGGGCGATAAAGACGCCAAGCAGTAGGCTGATGCGTAATCGCTGGCCGCGGGTTACATCCCAAGTCTTATTTCGAGAGCTCCGCGGTCCAGGTCAACTACGAATGCGTCAATGCCCAACGCCGCTGGGCTCAACACTCCATCGAAATCGCGACCACCTTCGTCGAGGCTTTCCTCCAGGATTGCCTGTTGCTGAATGAATTCAGCCTGGCCGAGTTTCATCCTGGGCAAGCGCACTGCCTTGCGTTGCAAACTGCCGCGTGAGCTGGAATCGCTTTGAAGCCAATGCGCTTTCAGGCCCGCGATTGCCTTTGGAATTCTTGATCCAAAGATCAGAAGCGAGGGCGTTCCGGTATCGAAGATCAGGTGCGCAGAGGCGTGGTTTACCTCCACGTTCACCATCGCCAACCCTTCTTCCTTATTCAAAGGGATTGAAACAGGAAGATGTGGCAAGTGGCCGAAGTGGATCCTGCAGAGTCGATAGTCCACTTCAAAGGGAGTCTTACCCAGAACATCGAGCCCGATCACGGCATCGATATGGACTGGAAGCGCAGCATCAAACATCGACAAATCCTGGACCAGCACCGGACGATGAAACTGCCGCACAGGTCCGAGTTCGATGCTTGGCGCCCACGAATGAAATGCCTGCACTTCGCCCTGGTAGAAGACTACGTTGACGGCTTCGGTCACTCCTTCCATGTTGAGCCTGCTTGCAATGCGTGTGTCTACGAGCGTTGCGCTCGTACCGGTATCGAGCAGGAAATGAAGTCCTTTCAGGGGACCGATTGATCCTCTGGCCACCATCAGGTAGCCCCTAAAAAGATCGAACCGAACCGTGCCTTGAACCGCGTCTCGAACCGTACCTCGACTGGATGGAGAATGGGCCGCCCCTCCTTTTGCCGGCGCAAAGGGCAGAGTCCAAATCGAAATACAAATCAAAAAGTTGAATAATTTAAGACGTCGCCCAAACATTCGGGCCACCTGACCGCTGATGCGGCAATCTATCTGAAGCGGTGGCCAATTTCGAGAGTGCGTTTCCAGCTGAGAGATACTCTTCGAGGAGAGGTCAGCGGCTTCTACGTGAATGTTCCATCAACGCTCGACGGGCGTCAGTGACTGGAATCACGCGGTGGGTGTCATGAGCGCCGGTTCTGAATTCAGCATTGAGACCGTGCATTGATGGGACGCTTTATTTCACAGCAGGCGGTTTTTCATCCGCGCCGTTTGTTTGTGGGGCTGCCGCTGCAACAGGTGCTGGCTCAACAGGTTTGGGAACTTGGGGCGCCACCTTCTCGTGAACCTTTTCAGGAGTACCTGAGAAAATGTTCGCGTTTTCGAATGACTCATCGTCCATATTCCATTGGATCCACCAATAGCGAGCCAGCGTGGCCCATAAGCCAATCTGCAATGCGATGAACCACGCATACGCAGGAACGCTCTGTGCGTGCAATGAATCAGCAAACACCCAGGCAGAGGTGATGCCCAGTGCCGAAAAAACTATTCCCAACTCTCGCAGGACAGAGATTCGCGATAAGACGTTTGTCCAACTTTGAAATACCATCCATGAAAGTCCGCTTATAACAAGAACGGCAAAATTTGCATAAGCGAACTTAATGGCCGGGTCGGGCGGTTGGCCTCTGGTAACGAAGCCCAGATAGAAAATGGCAAGCAAGGAAACCGCCGATTGTCCAAGGTCGTGAACGATACTCGCCAGTGTGCTTTTTGTGGCATGTTCTCTTTCCGCGCTGAAGGACGAGATTGCAAAGTAGCAGAGAAACCACATCATGAACCCATACCGGAGGACTATATCCAGCGTGTAAGGCACATTTGGGTGGAACGATCTGGTGGCAAAGTCAGCCGGGAAAGAACGGGACAATCCAGAAAGAAATGCGCCAGCCGTGCCAGCCAGCCAGAATCTCCTCAGCGCTTTTTTCGCCTCGTCCTGCCTTGTGGGTTTAACTACAGCATTGGTGTCTGACACTCATCCCTCCTCATCATTCAACTGCGCAGTCCAGTTATTGAATTCGCGTTTTACCAGAGCATTGCGAATGATTTCGAATTCAGAGAATGTGGAAACCGGATCGTCTCGTTCGGACGAGTGCATTTCGCGAATTTACTTTCTATTGGGGCTTCACGAAAAGAGGGGATCGTCGCGACCGTCATAGATTACAGGCAGGCGATCATGATCAGAAACAGTTTTTAGTTAGAGCGCGGTGAAAGATGATTTGCTGCGCGCGCTACGCGGGAATACTGGAAGGGTCGTGACTATTGATCACCGGGCCTGAGCTTTTTTCCGCTCACCCTGCAGCCTGATCGACACATGTACAAGACTCAGCGCCGCGGGCGTCACACCCGGGATGCGGCTTGCCTGTCCGATGGTCATCGGACGAATGCGTTCCAGCGTTTCGCGCATCTCGCGCGACAGGCCGCTGATGGTGCCGTACTCCAGCCATTCTGGAATCGTTACTGATTCGGCTGCTTTCAGCTTGGCAACTGACTTTTTCTGCTGCTCGAGATAGCCGGCGAACTTGATCTCCGTTTCAACCGCGCGCACTTCATTGCGCAGCACGGCGCGCTTTACATGCGCGTCTTCGCTGGTGTCGCTCTCAAGCAGACGGCCAAGCTCGGCCAGCAATGGATCTTGCGTTACCCGTTCGCGCAGCGCCATCAGAATCGGCTCGATCGTCACTTCGGGGCGCTTCAGCACCTGCGCCCAGGTTTGTCCTGCGGTCGAGGTCAGCCCACTGAGCTCCGCCGCTTCAAGCCGCTCGGTATTGACTTTGCCGGTGGTCAGCAGATAATCCAGTGCAGCCATGCGTGCCTGCTTGCGCTCGTACTCCGCCCAAGCTTCATCGCCGATAAGCCCCAGCCTGCGCCCGAACGGCGTCAGCCTGCGATCGGCGTTGTCAATGCGCAAGTGCAGCCGGAACTCCGCGCGCGAGGTAAACATGCGATACGGCTCGTTGGTACCCTTTGAAATTAAATCGTCGATCAGGATGCCCGTGTAGCCTTCGGTGCGGTCGATGGTGAAGGGCGCTTCGCCCTTCAACCACAGCGCGGCGTTGATGCCCGCCATGATTCCCTGGCATGCGGCTTCTTCATAGCCGCTGGTGCCATTGATTTGCCCCGCGAGATAGAGCCCTTCCATGCACTTCACGCGCAAGGTGCGATCAAGCTCAGTCGCGTCCACGCTGTCGTATTCAATGGCGTAGCCGGGCCGCAGCATCTCCGCTTCATCCAGCCCAGGAATGGAGTGCACGATCTGCCATTGCACTTCCATTGGCAGCGAAGTGGACATGCCGTTGACGTAAACCTCGTGCGTGTTCAGCCCTTCCGGCTCCAGAAAAAACTGGTGTTGCGTCTTGTCAGGAAACTTAACAATCTTGTCTTCGATAGAAGGGCAATAACGCGGTCCGATGCCTTCAATGCGCCCGGAGTACATGGCCGATCGGTGCACGTTCTCGCGAATAATGCGCAGCGTTTCAGGAGTAGTGAATGCGATGTGGCAGCTGACCTGCGGCTGCACAATTTTCTTGGTCCTGAAGCTGAAAGGCGTGGGATCGACATCGCCGGGCTGCTCTTCAAACGTGTCCCACTTGATTGTGCGGCCATCGAGACGCGGCGGTGTACCCGTTTTGAGGCGGCAAGTCCGAAGCCCCAATGCCCGCAGGGCTTCGCCCAGCAGTACGGATGCCGGTTCGCCGCTACGGCCTGCCGGATAACGTTCTTCGCCGCAGTGAATGAGCCCGTTTAAAAATGTGCCGGTAGTGATGATCGTGGCTCCTGCCATAAGCCTGCGGCCGTCGCGCAGCTTCAGCCCCAATACTCGGCGACGAGGCCGAACCGGCCGCGGCAAAACCGTAATTTCGTCGACGCTCTCGGAGACAGTTTCCCCATCAGAACCCTGGTCCTTGTCCTCCAGCACCAGGTCAACGACTTCAGCCTGCCGGATGTGCAATCCCGGTTGCGCCTCAAGCACTTCGCGCATTTTGACGCGGTAAAGCTGCTTGTCGCACTGCGCTCTAGGGCTCCATACTGCCGGGCCGCGTGACGTATTCAGTAGCCGGAATTGAATGCCTACTGCATCGGCCACCTCGCCCATAATGCCGCCGAGCGCGTCCACTTCGCGCACCAGGTGCCCCTTGGCCACGCCGCCCACTGCCGGATTGCAGCTCATCTGCGCAATCAGGTCCATGTTCATGGTGATGAGGGCGGTCTTGAGCCCCATGCGCGCCGCTGCCATAGCCGCCTCGCAGCCTGCGTGGCCCGCTCCCACCACGACCACGTCGTATTGTTCCAAAAATGCCATCCATCATCTATTCTACGGATTCCACGCTTCAGGCATAAGAGGCGGCATGGCACGTTACTAATGGCATCTGATCAAATGTAGGCTTGTGTGTAGAAACTAGAGTTAGCTATGTCTGCGAAAGCCGGCTTTCTTAAGCGAAATCATAGTTTTGGAGCCCCGCGGTGAGTCGTATCAGTGAATTCGAGCCACGCCGGCGCAAATTTGACGACCGGGAAGAAGGCAGGTACGGCAGCGGGTCGCGCCGCTCCTGGCCCACTTCGGCGTGGCTTGTTGCGGGCACAATGATCGCTTTGAATCTTGCTCTGGGCGCTTTCGTGGTGAAAAATGAGCTAAATCGTGGCACGTTCCGAGGCGAACAACACGGGCCGGTTGGAGTAGCGCCGTCGCTTAAGCCGGCTTCACCCGCACCGGCTGCGCCCATAGTTGAGGCGCCAAAGGTCGAGACTCAGGCCGATGCCCAGGCATCGCAAAGTCCGCTACCAGATCAGAGTTCGAAGCCGGACGCTGTTTCCGCCCCTGCGGCCAAAACTGACAATCGAAATACGAGGCTTGAGAATACGAGGGTTGAGAATCGCGAGTCTCCTCGTCTCCCGTTGAAGACCGGCGCGGCATCCAGCAGACCGGTGAAGGCTTCTGTGGGTGGAACTAGTAAAACCGCAGCAGGGTCTGGTAATTGGGCCGCAATTCGACGGAATTCGCCAGGGAAGCCTTACCCTTCGGAGCCCTACCCGCAGGCCCGTTTTGCTGCCCCGCAGACCTATCCGAGCCAGACTCCCGCGCCGGTTTACCCTGCGGTTCATACTCCGGCACCCTCTTCGGCCTCTGGCGCGGCCGACAATTCGTCTGCGCTGGTCGCATCGGTTCGTACCCCGGCAGTGGGCGCGCCGAGTCCCGCAGATTCCTCGCGGAAAGTCACGCCACCGGCTGCCACCGGACCCGCAGCAAAAAAAGCCCAGCCCGCGCTCGACCTGAAGGCTGACCAAACCCAGAAGCAGCCAATTCGAGTGGCATCTGTTGGTCTTCCCAGGATGGACAAGGGATTGGTGGTTCCCAAAACGCCAGTGGGCACGCCTTCGCCCGTAATTGAGGTAGTGCGCCGGCCGCAGGGGCCAAAAGTTGAAGTTGAGAATTGCGGTGGAAACATCGTGATTCCCTGTCCCACGCTACATAAACGGCCCTTGGGCGGTACGCCTGAAGGTGATCGCTGGTGATCAGCGCTGATGCTTCAGGCGACTGGATCTACGCCGTCTGCAGCTCCAGCACAATTGCCGCGCCTTGAGGCTCCAGGTTCACCGCCGACGCCCGCCCATTGTGATCGCGCAGGATTGTCGCGCACAGGCTTAAGCCCAAGCCGCCCGTCTCTCCGCAAACCTGGCCCGGCGTGAACGGATCGAAGGCGCGCTCGGGGCTTGCAAACCCCACACCCGAATGGGCCACCATGATCTGCACAAGTTGTCCTTCGCATGTCGCTTCCAGACGGATGGTCCTCGATTGTTCTGTCGCACTGCCGGAACCGTGGCCCTCTACCGCCGCGATTGAGTACTGCAGGCAATGCAGAACCGCCTGCCGCAGCTGGTGCGAGCTGCAAAGAACCCGTGGCAGCCCGGGCGCAATATTCATGCGGAACTCAATGGAGCGCTGCAGAAAGTCGTTCCGGTAAAGCTGTCCCATGTCGGCAAGCATTTCGCTGACCGATACTGCCGCCAGCTGATCGGTCTGCGGCCGCGAGATGCGCGAAAGGCTTTCGAGCGTCGATCGCATTCGCCGCGACTCCGACAGAATTGACTCCACGCCTTTGCGTTCCGGCGCACCCGGCGCTACCGTTTCTTCCAACAGGGACGCATAGCCCAGAATGACGGTCAAAGGATTGTTCAGGTGGTGCGCTACGTTGGCAGCCAATTGGCCCAGGCCGGAGAACTTTTCTGAGTCGATCAGCTTTTCAAACATCATGGTTTGGCTTCGAGTAGCCTGCAGCCGCGACGCGAGCATTTCAATTGGCAGCAGATCGTCGGCGCGCAGGTCATTTTGCGCCACGGCACGGTAATCCACTTCAATAGGCCGCAGACCTGCCAATAGCATTACGCCTTCGGTAGTCGAGCGCCCCTGCAGCGGCACAGCCAGCGCGCTGGTAAATCCAAGCCGCTTTAGATCGTCGCCCGGGGCCAGCCATGGTGTCAGATCCAGCATCAGTGTTTTGCTTTGTTCCACCGCCGGGGCTACAGATCCCGGCTCCAGGAAACCCAACGGGCTGATCCTTGACCCCACTTCGTTTAACGCCATTACCGTGGCATCGTCAAATCCGGCCGAACCGGCCAGCCTGAAGCGCCCGCTGTTCTCCAGCAGTAATGCCGCCTGTCTGAACCGGCTATGCTCGCGCACCAGTTCGCAAATCTCATCGCCCAGCCGGTCAAAATCTTCCACGCGCCGTCGCGCCAAGATAGGAGCCGTATAGGCCTCCATCTCCCGCCTTGCCCTGCGTTCACGCTCGCGCGCCAGCTTGTTGATGTCCAGCTCGTCTTCCAACGTCAGCATGATCATGCCGATAGCCGCCACCACGCGGCCCATCACAATCACATGAATCAAGTCGAGATTCAGGACTGGCTTCAGACCAATCGCGGGGAAAATCTGCAGCGCGGTCAGCGACCAGACGGCAAATCCCGCCGAGCTCAACACCACTCCGGGCGTTAACCGCCGAAACACAAAGATCAGCAGCAGCGACGTCATCAGCAGGTTGGCGTATTGCACTGCTATCAGCGCCCACGTCATGCCTGCAACAAAATAAGTCCAAAGTACAAAACTGCCTAGGACGGCGCAATACGAAAACCCGATCCACTGCGGGAGCTTGCTTTTGGCCGTTCCCCAAAGCAGCGCTACAAACATGGCCACCGCGCCCAGCGCCGGAACAACAAACACCACCGGCCCCGCAGGCGTGACGCCATGAAACACGCCGTAAACCAGCACAGAGGCGATCACCGCTGGAAGCGCATAGGGGATTACAAACAGAATCCGCAATTGGCCCAGCTGGAAGCGCCCCGGCGACAGCGATGCCAGAAACAGCGCCGTGCTCACCTGGATAGCAGCTTGCCCGGTCGCCATCATCCACGGATGTACATCGCTTGCCGCCGACGGCCCTTCAAAGTGGACCAGCACCATGGAGATAACTGCAAAAAAGAAGCCGAGAAACCATAGGAGGGTGCGCGCGTCGCGAAAACGCAGATAGAGATACCCGAACGCCGGCAACAGCAGTTCGATCAGCACCAGAGCCGGAATGTTGTAATAGTCGGGCATTGAAGCCTGGTTCCCTGTCCGATCCTGGATCCGGCGTGCTCGGAACCCAATTTGGCGAGTTGGCTAGAGCGCTGCGAGTGGAATTTCTCTAAATTTCGGGGTCTGCTGAGTCCCGCTTACCGCAGACTTTTGGCCGTACATTACCAAAATTTCTCGAAGCTATATTCTTTGACTTCCCGTAGGCTATGTACATGCGTCTAAAGTTGCAGCGGCTGTTCTGCAACCAATCTCACCGCCCGACGCATCGCAAGTTCTTCGTTCCCCAGGGGGTCGTTCCATTTTGAAAGCACATCGCTCATCTATTTTTCTGGCACTCGTCGCCTGCGCCATCACCGTCAGCGCGCAGGATAAGGACAGCTTTACCCCTATGCCTCTCGACTCCGGATTCGGCAGGATGGACGTTAATCCGCCCGCCGTGCCCGCCGAACAGATCATCAAGGAGTTTGCCGCCAAAGAAACTGAATTCCAGGACGCGCTTAATCACTACACCTATCGCCGCTACGCGCGCGTACAGACCCTGGACGACAGCAACAAAGTGGATGGCGAGTGGTACGAAGTTGACGACGTTACTTTCGACTCCACCGGCCGGCGCACAGAGAAAGTGGTCTTCGCCCCGGGCAGCACTTTGCAGCGTGTCATGATGTCCCCATCCGACCTGCAGGACATCTCGCACGGCTATCCATTTGTCCTCACCAATGAGGAGATTGCCCAGTACGACGTTAAATACATAGGCCGCCAGAAAGTTGATGAAGTCGATTGCTACGTGTTCGAGGTAGAGCCAAAACTGATCGAGAAGAACAAGCGCTATTTCCTGGGGCGCATCTGGGTCGACGCTACTGACCTGCAGATTGTCGTCACCAACGGCCGCATAGTCCCTGACGATACTCGCAAAGGCAAAGAAGACCTGCATCCGCCGTTTATGACCTGGCGCGCGCAAGTGGACGGCCACTACTGGTTTCCGGTCTACACAAAAGGCGAAGGCATTCTGCACTTCAGCAGCGGCAATGGCTTCATTGGCGAAGACGTTCACATCCGCGACACAATCAAGTACACCGACTACAAGCGCTTCGGCTCGACGAGCAAAATTATCTTCGGCGGCCAGACTGCGCCGGATTCAAACCAGCCGCAGCAAGCGCCACCCACCCCTCAAAAGAAGAAGTAGATGGCAGCAGGCAGTTAGTTGGTCACATAGCCGTGGGTTGCGCACCTTTTCCCATTTATTTTTCTGGGAAGAGGTCGATCACCAATGGCAATTCGCAATCGTAAAACTCGCTTGATTCATCTGCGCAGAAGCATATACGTCATCCTCGCTGTTGCGGCGCTTTCACTCAGTGTCCTTTGCGCGGAAGAGGCCGCACAATTCCCCGAAAACTTTCGACGCTGGGTTCACGTAGGCACCGGCGTTATCATGCCCCCAGCCAGCCCGCAAATGACCAGCGAAGAAGGGATGCACCACATCTTTGCGAACGAAAAAGCCGTGGAAGGCTACGCGACCGGCAACTTCGCCGATGGATCGATGGTTGTGTACGAATTGCGCGAAGCAAAACAGCAGAATGGCATCATCTTCGAAGGTGATCGAAAAAGGGTGGATGTGATGATCAAGGATTCTGCCCACTATGCCAGCACAGGCGGATGGCGCTTTCAACGCTTCTGGAAAGATGATCAGGCGCAGAACGCCGTTCATGACAACGGAACGTCATGCTTCCAATGCCATCAAAAGGCAAATGCGCACGGATTTGTTTTCAGCCAGCTTAAGTAATGCGAGAGGGAGCGGACGCCAGATCCGCTCCGACGCAATATTCAATTGACCTTCTCCGCAGGGGCTGCCATATTCTACGCAGCGTCAATCGTTCTTCCCCAAACGCATAACAAAGCTTTTCCAACTCACCACGGGAGGTCAACGTGTCGACTGCGTCAACGGCTCAGACAGCAATACCGTTCCTGCATAAGCGTGGTGCGTGGAGCGCTCGGGATGACCGCACCGCTTCGATGGTGTGGCTTGGCATTCTCTGGATTGGAATGATTGCCGGGTTCGGCGTCGATTTTCCTCGCTACCTGCGCGAGAATCCCGCTGCGCCGAAAATTACTTATGTGCACGGAGCAATTTTCACCGTGTGGATGCTGCTTCTTACCGCACAGGTGCTGCTCGTTTTCGGTGACCGCGTCGGTATCCATCGCAAGCTGGGTTGGTTTACCGCCGCTTGGGCATGCCTGATGGCCGTATTCGGTCCTTGGGCAGTCATCGCATCCGACGTCGCCAACTTGAATTTGCCAACCGGCGATCCGCCTTTCCTCTCCGTCAACATTGTGGACGTGTGCAGCTTTCTCATCTTCGTCGCATGGGGCATTGCGCTCAGAAAGAATCCCGCCGCGCACCGCAGAATCATGATTCTCTCCACCGTTGCGCTTGCCGACCCCGGGTATTCGCGATTCAGCGGATTCTTTATGCCGGAACCACCGTCCGTTCTACCGTGGTTCATTTATACGTTTTACGGCAACCTGATCCTGCTCGTAGCAATGGCGGCATGGGACTGGTGGCGCGGCCGCCTGATGCGCCAGTTTGTCATCGGCGCATCTGCCTTGACGGCCGCCATGTACATTGCCTCGCTGCTCTACTTCTGGCCACCATGGAAGGCCCTCACGCAAAGCTGGGTCGAGGCGTGGGCGCGTCTATAGCGGTCGTTTGCTAATGCGCTGCTCAGGTCTTGAAGCCTGCTTGGCGGCTTTGGCAAGCTGCTTGAAAGTCTTTCTAAGCTCCGGTGGGCTGCGCACCACAATCTGTTTTCCAGTGCTGAGCAACAGCGCCGCAAACATCTCCAGACGATCGCGTCCGCAGCGAAGTCGCGTGCCGCCATCCTGCGGCTCCGTCACAATTCTCCATGGAGCAAAATTGCGCTCAGCCTCTTCGATGGGCATATCGATCCACACATCGATCTGATAATCCGACTGCACAAACGGCATGCGCTCCTGCATGTAGCGGCGCGCATCAAAATCCGCCGGACGCCGGAATGTGGCTTTGGACACTTCGAAATCTGTTACTCGATCCAGGCGAAAGGTGCGCATGGCACATCGCGAAAGGCAATGGCCGATGAGATACCAGCGCCCGTCAAAGTGCAACACCGCATACGGTTCAATGTGCCTGCGAGATGCGGCGCCGTCATGCGATTGATATCCAAAACGAATTCTGTGCGCGGCACGAATGGCCGACGCGGCCTTAATCAGGCAATCAACTGACGTGGATACCACCCACGGTCCCGGCTCGATCGCCACTACTTCTTCGACGGTTCGAACGCTCTCATGCAGCGCGCTGGGCAACACTCTACCTAACTTGGCCAACGTTCCTTCCGTAGCAGGCGCAAACGCCGAAAGACCAACCTGGCGCAGCGGGCGTAGTCCAAGCGACAGTGCAAATGCTTCTTCATTTGTAAGCAGCAGCGGCGGCAGTCGAAAGCCCGGTTTCAATCGATACGCGCCGCCCACCCCGCGCGAAGAGTCGATGGGAATATTGAGATCTTTCAGGCGAACTATATAGCGCTGCACGGTGCGCAGATCCACTTCAAGGCGTTCCGCCAGTTCCGCTCCAGACACAAAGTCGCGCGCCTGCAGAATCTCAAGCACTGTAAGGACGCGCATAACGGGGTCATACATACGAAATTCAATCCTGCATTGAATTTACGACAGGTTCTGTCGGGAATTCCAACTAATGTCGAAACTGCGCCCCATTGGGCACCAAGGAGTATTGATATGGCAATCGAGACGACACCCCTCAACGTGATCGATGCAGAAACGCTGTTACAGAACTGGCAGGGGCACCGCCGCCTGACCCGCAGGGTTATCGAAGCATTTCCCGAGGACAAGCTTTTTAGTTTTTCAGTAGGCGGCATGAGGCCGTTCGCGGAGATGGCCTGGGAGTTCATTCGCATGGCTGTGCCCATTGTTGAAGGCGTGGCGACCGGCAAGTGGAAGGAATACGACAGCGGATCGAAGCCGGCCAGTAAAGCGGAAATTCTTATGCTTTGGGATTTGCAAACCGCACAGCTGAATGAAAAATTTCCCACCCT
>Ga0265339_10000111_pt1 | contig 66508 bp, 56 predicted proteins | sample 4CB219metaG_FD_202085 | JGI IMG/M metagenome (GOLD analysis project Ga0265339, IMG submission 202085) | Rhizosphere microbial communities from Carex aquatilis grown in University of Washington, Seatle, WA, United States - 4-CB2-19 metaG | ecosystem: Host-associated > Plants > Roots >... | reverse complement strand
GCTGCTGAAACCCAGGCGAGCCGATTCGACGATGGCCATTACCGATACTGCGAGGACGACTGTCAGCCGCGGGATGGCCATCGTTGAATCGGCTCGCACCCCCATCATCCAGTGTGCGCGACTACAGCTAGCGGCCGCAGCGCCGGTTAGAGAGCCGAAGATCGGCTTACTGTCCTGGTGTTGCCGTGCTGGTGGGCTCGCTGCTCATGGCAGTGTCAGTCTGCCAGATGCAGAAGGACGTTGTGCGCAAGACGGGCGGAAGGCGCGCAAGCGCGGTCCGGTTCAACGCCGTATGGGTTGGACGGCCTATGCAGTTTAGATTGTCAGTCCATGTTTTCGCAAAATCTTGCCGAAGGCCTGCATGACCTCCTGCTGAAGGTTCGGCAGTCGCGGCATCATTAAGGCCATGAGCTCGGTCGTCACTTGTGGCAGCACGCTAAGGGCCTTCTTGCCTATGGGCGCACGATAGAAGTCGGTCAGCTCACGCAGCTCGGACGCAGTGAAGTGCCGAGCGTAGATGACGGGTGCGTCTCCCATGAGCTTGGACAGAAAGTCGAATTGAATTCGTTCAAACTCCTGACGAAGCGAAGTGGCCTGCTCAGCTGCGAATGTCTGCTTCGCTCTCAGCTTCTCTTCGATGTCGGGCCGTAGCCCGGCCGCCACCGCTTAACACAGTGAACAGACCGCCCTTCCTCGTCAGTCTATCGTTCTAGGACGAGCGCTGAGATCTTTCGCAAGATCCGATGGTTACCGAAGATGGGACCAGAAGACCGCGAATTGGGCTGCGCGGATTACGGGCGGTGCTGCTCCTTTTCTCAGGGTTTCCATTGCGACGCCTTGCCATCGCGTAGACTGCCGCTATGGAAACCATCGGAGTCATCGGCCTCGGCATCATCGGCACACCTTGGGCGGCTCGCTACCAGGCCGCTGGCAAGCTGGCGGGCACGTGGAATCGCACGCCCAAGCCCGAAGCACCGGCGTGGAAAGCCAGCGCGCGTGAGGTGACGGAAGCCGCGGACATCACGCACATCGTGGTCGCCGATCCGCCGGCAGTGTCCGCCATTCTGGACGCAATCCTCCCCGCGCTCGGTAAAGGCAAGGCCGTCGTCCAATCGAGCACGATCGATCCGGCGAGCGCTGCCTCGTTCGAGGCGCGCGTTTGCGCAACGGGCGCGCGCTACGTGGAGTCGCCCTTCACGGGCAGCAAACCCGCGGCGGAAGCTGGCACGCTGGTGCTCTTCATGGGCGGACAGGCAGGCGCGCTCGATGCAGTCGAGCCGCTCTTGGCCGTGGTGTCCGAGACACGCTTCCGCCTGCCCACGGTCGGCCAGGCGGCCGCGCTCAAGCTGGCGATGAACCTGAACATCGCCGGCCAGATGCAGGCGCTGTCGGAAAGCCTGACCTGCGCGCGCCAGGCGGGTATTGACGACGACTTCTTCTTCCAGGTGCTGGCCAAGAACGTTTCGTATTCGGGGCTCGCGCGGCTCAAGGAGGCCAAGCTCAAGACGCGCGATTTCGCGCCGCAGTTCTCGGTCAAACACATGCACAAGGACATGCGCCTGGCCGAAGCGGCGAGCCAGACGCGGCTGCCACTACTTAGAGCGGTGCGCGAATGCTTGGCCCGTGCCGAAGCACAAGGCATGGCCGACGACGACTTCTCGTCGCTGATCCGATTGCTAGACAGCTAGGATCTTCGTAGTCGGCAACTTGATTCGAGCCTAAGGAACCTCGACTGCGCCCAGATCGCACGCGGCGGTGTCACGGGGCTGCCCCCGTTGGTCGGAGGCTTCGCAGTCGGCTCCGGCGGCCAGCACAGGGCTATTCACGCCGGGCAACATCGTGAAGGTCGGGCCTCCATTGTCCGCGGGATCGGCAAGCATCGGATCTGCGGCGGTCACGCCAGCAATGCACGAATCCGAGCCCGCGCCTTGGAGGGCGGTCACCCACTGAAGAACGTGGTCGCCCGTTCCCTGGGCCGAGCAGCTATAGGCCTGGCCCCAAGGATTTCCCGCCTTGTTGTCGACAAAGACCATGTTCCGGAATACCCAATCGCTGCCGCCGAAGAGGCCGCCGCCCTGGCTGCTGGCGAAGTTCTTGGCGATGGTCACGTTGCTTAGGCGCAGCTTGTCGCCGAAGATCGCGCCGCCGAAGCCGTCCGTGACCTGGTTCGAGTAGAACGTGGAGTTGCTGATGGTGCAGGTCGGCGCGCAGTCGAGCGAGAGCGCCCCTCCGTGCGTCTCGGCGGTGTTGGAGAGGAAGCTCGAGGCCTTGATGGTGATATCACCGTTGCTGACGCGCATGCCGCCGCCCATGGACAAGCCCGTGCCACCCGAATCCTTGCCGAGCGTGTTCCCCTCGACAGTGCAGCGATCGATGACGATCTTGTCCGGCGGATAGACCCACAGGAACGCGGCGCCCCCTGCCCCATAGGCCTTGTTGTTCTGGAACCGACTGCCGCAGAGCTCGACCGTTCCTCCCACGGTGTCGGCGCCGTTCTGCTTGTTCCGGTACGCGGGGTCGAGCGCGCCGTCGGATCCGATGGCGCCGCCGCCGCTGTCGACGAACGTGGAGTTGTCCGTGAACACCGAATTCACGACGTGAAGTGGCGACCAAAGGTTGTAGATGGCTCCGCCGTACGCGGAGTGATTGCGCCTGAACTGGCTACGCACGACGGTGAGCGAGCTGCCCGTCCCGACCGCGACGGCGCCTCCGGAAGTGCCCGCGCTGTTGTCCTCGAAGGTGCATCCGATGACCTCCACGTTGCTCCGCCAGCCGCCCGACACGGCTCCCCCGGACGCGTCCTTCGCGGCCTTGCCGTTGATGAAGCGCAAGTTACGGACGGAGAGCTTGCTCGTCACCACGAAGATCTGGGATGTTCCGCCACCGTCGAGGGTAATCGTGCCTCCTCCGTCCACGGCAGTTTCCTTTCCGACCTGGATGGCCGCTGGAATCGCGATCGATAGCGGGCCGTCGCCGCAGTTGAAGGTGACGGATCCGCCCGAGGCGACGGCCTGCTTGAGGGCGTCGGCTGTGCAGCTCGCAGCCGTTCCGCTGCCCACGGTCTGTTGCGCTGTCGGGAGCGTCCAGGGGGTGGGCTCGTCGCAGATCTGGGTCGGCGCCGAGGTGTCGCTGGGCGTGGTGCCGCCCGAGGTCGCGCCAGTGCCGCTAGTGCCCGAGCCCTTGCCGTTCGTCCCGCACGCCCCGAACACCAAGACAGCCGCGGCGAAACAAGCTTGCAGACCAGCAATACGCATTGGCTTCTCCTTGCGACGGCTCACTATACTCTCGTCCTCGGCCGGCCGACCTGAAAAGCCGACGACGGTTGGACCGCAAGGCGTGAAAAAAGAACCCTTCTGCGCGAGGCTGGCTCCAACCAATCGCAAAAGGTCAGACAGGGCATGCAGATGAAGAAGAAGCTCGTGATTATCGGCGGCGTTGCGGCGGGCGCTACGGCAGCAGCCAGAGCGCGACGCCTCGACGAGGAAGTGGACATCACGCTGGTCGAGCGCGGCCCCTACGTCTCGTACGCCAACTGTGGCCTGCCCTACTTTCTGTCGCGCGACATCGAAAAGCACTCGAAGTTGCTCCTGCAGACGCCCGAGGGTTTCGACGCTCGCTACGGCGTGCGCGTGCTGGTGAATACCGAGGCGACGGCCATCGACCGCGCAAGCAAGCAGGTCCTTCTGCGCAACGCGAATGGCGAAACTGCGCTGCCGTACGATCAATTGATTCTGGCCCAAGGGGGAAATCCCGTGCTGCCCGCCATCGCGGGTGGCAAGGCCGCCCATGTCTTCCGACTGTGGACCGTGCCCGACATGGATCGGCTGCACGACTACCTCGACAAGGCCCAGCCGCGCTCCGCCGTCGTGGTGGGCGGCGGCTTCATCGGCCTCGAGATGGCCGAAGCGTTCGCCAAGCGCGGCCTGAAGGTAACCGTCGTCGAGATGTTGCCTACGGTCATGGCCACCATGGATCGGGAGTTCGGCATCGCCATCGCAGGCGAGCTGGCCCGGCAAGGCGTGGACGTGCTCACCGCCGCGCAGGTCGTGCGCATCTGGGGCGAGGAGAAGACCGAACCCAAGCAGGTCGAGCTCGCCGACGGCCGGCGCATCGACGCCGAGGTGGTGCTCTTCTCCGTCGGCGTTCGTGCCGAGCTGACGCTAGCCAAACAAGCCGGGCTGATGCTCGGGTCGAGCGGCGGACTGCTCGTGGACGAATTCCTGCGCACCTCGGATCCGGACATCTTCGCGGCTGGCGACATGGTCGAGGTCAAGCACCGGGTTTCGTCCCGGATGGCGCGTATCCCGCTGGCCGGGCCTGCCAACCGCCAGGGCCGCATCGCCGCCTCGAACGCGCTCGGCATGGAGATGCACTATGGCGGCGCGCTCGGCACGAGCGTGGTGAAGGTTTTCGACGCCACCGCAGCCATGACCGGCCTTTCCGAAAAAGCAGCTCGCGAAGCTGGCTTTGGCGTGGGCGTCGCCATCATCGTCAAAGAGCAACACGCCGGCTATTACCCCGGCGCCCGAGAGATGACCCTCAAGCTCGTCTACGACCGCTCCGATGCGCGACTGCTCGGCGGCCAGGCGTTTGGCAGCGAAGGCGTCGAAAAGCGCATCGATGTGCTGGCCACGGCGCTGGCTGGTCATATGACCTTGCACGATCTCGCCGAGCTGGACCTGGCCTATGCCCCACCCTATTCCTCGGCCAACGATCCGGTGAACCTGGCCGCCTTCGTCGGACTGAACGACATTTCCAAGGCCAGCCCGCTGGTGACGGCGGCTGAGCTGAAAGCCGAGCTGTCTTCGGCGAAGCCACCGGTCGTGCTCGACGTCCGCGGGCTCGCCGAATTCGAACAGGGCCACGTGCAAGGCGCCAGGCACATTCCGGTGGACGAGCTACGCTTCGAGTTCGAAGCGCTGCCGCGCGACCGTCGGCTGATCGTCTATTGCCGCTCGGGTTTCCGAGCGCATCTGGCCCTGCGCATTCTGCGCGGTCACGGCCTTACCGACGTGGCCAACGTTACCGGCGGCTACCTTGGCATCGTTGCCGAGGGCAGTCTCGCCTTGGAGGTCAGCTAGTGCAAACCGTTTTCATCGTCGCAGCCATCTTAACCGCCGTCTTTCTTCTTCCTCGTCTACTAGGAGTACGCAAAATGGCATCTGGAATCGTGAAGCAAAAGATCGAAGCTGGCGCCGTCATCATCGACGTGCGCACCCCGGAAGAGTTCCGCGACGGCGCCTATCCCGGCGCACGCAACATTCCCGTCGGCACCCTCGGCGCGCGGCTCGGCGAGATCCCCAAGGACAAGCCGGTCGTGCTTTACTGCGCTTCGGGCGCTCGCAGCGCCTCCGCCGCGCGAACGATGAAGCAGGCCGGCTTTGCCGACGTGATCAACGCCGGCGGCCTGGCTGACATGCCGTAGAAGCCGGCGCTCGCCGGCTGGCGAAGAAAAGGAGCCGCTCCCACGTAGGGCGCGCCGTCGTACAATCGGCCCATGCCGAAGACCGCCCTGAGTGAGCTCATCCCGCTGTTGCAAGTAGCGGTAGGTCCCGTGATTCTGATCTCGGGCGTGGGTTTGCTGCTGCTCTCCCTCACGAACCGTTTTGCGCGCGCCGTGGATCGCTCACGCCAGCTGCTGCAGGAAATGCGCGAGCCCGGTGAGGGGCCGGACGCAGGCGACCACCGGCGCCATCTCAAACATCAGATCGAAATCCTCTACCGCCGCGCGCGGCTCATCCAAGTCGCGATCATTCTCGGCGCGACAAGTGCCCTCTTTGCCGCGATTCTCGTGCTTACGCTTTTCTTGAGCGCGCTGCTGGGCAAAGAGTCGGCCGCCTTGCTCAGCCTGCTTTTCGTCCTTTGCCTGCTCCTTCTCATTGGCAGCCTCGTGACCTTCATCGTCGAGATTCATCTGTCACTACGGGCCGTGCGCTTGGAGATGGGGCACGAAAAGTCTGGATCTGCCGCGTAGGCACAGACCAAACGCGACACCGTCTCGTTGCTGTAACGAGATCACACGACCGTAACCGCGGGGCGAGCGCGGGCGAATCGCAACGCACGTAACAACGAAGGCGACGGCCGCCACGGCCCGCCTTCGTAGGGCATGGTGGTTGCAGGATCTGGTGTGGAATGGCGCTTACTAGCCAAAGTGGACCTTGGGCATGACCACACACAGCGGTCTCGACGAAATAGTGGGAACCACCCTGTCCGCAACCTACGCCATCCAGCGAGTCATCGGCGAAGGCGGCATGGGAACGGTTTACGAGGCGCTGCACTTACGGCTCAACAAGCGCGTGGCGGTCAAGGTCATGGCGCACGCGCTCGCCAGCAATTCGGAAGCCCTGGCTCGCTTTCGCCGTGAAGCCGAGGTCACGAGCGACCTCGGGTATCCCCACATCGTGCAGGTCATCGATTTCGCGACTGCCGCGACGGGCGAACCGTTCTTCGTCATGGAGTATCTCGACGGCGAAGATCTCGAGCACCGGATGCAGCGACTCGGACGGTTGCCGTGCCTGGCAACTCTGCACATCGTCAAGCAGGTGGCAGTGGCGCTGGCAGCGGCGCACAGCAAGGGCGTCGTCCATCGCGACCTCAAGCCGGCGAACATTTTTCTGTTGGATGTGCCAGGCGAGCCCGACTTCGTGAAAGTGCTCGACTTCGGCGTCAGCAAAGTCCACGCCGCCGCGACCAAGCTGACCGGAGCGTCGCGGCTGATGGGAACTCCCAAGTATATGTCGCGCGAACAAGCGCAGGGGCTGACGGAGGAAGTGGACGACCGCACGGATCAGTGGGCGCTTGCCTGCATCGCCTGGGAAGCGCTGGGCGGCCGGGCGCCGTTCTTCGCCGAAGACGACCTTTCCCTCCTTTACCAAGTCGTCTACGAGGCGCCGGCGCCGCTTTCGTCGAAGGCATTGTCCCCGCAAGTGGATCGCGTCCTGCGCCGCGCGCTGGCCAAGAATCGCCGAGACCGCTTTTCAAGCATTACCGACTTCTCGCGTGCCTTCGAACGCGCCCTCGTCGGGCCGCCGTCCGATGCCACGACCGCCAAGGACCGGCACACGTTTACGTTGCTGGGATCGTGGCCGCGGCCGCTGCCAACGCTCCGCCTCGCGTCTTCGACGCCCTCTCCTGCCAGCCGAACGTCTCGAAAGCCGCGTAAGGTGTCGACGTGCGTTCGCACTCCGTCTGAGCGGGCGGTGGCGCGCAAGCGGAACCGTGGCAAATGGTTCTGGCCGATCGTTGCGCTCGCGACTGCTTCCGCGCTTGCCGGCACCGCACCTCTGCTGCAAGCGGTTCCCGCTGCACGCGGTGAGCGCAGCACAACCAATGCCTCCGCGCGACCACCCGTCCTATTGCCAGAAGCCGTGACCGCAACGCCGCCGGCACCACCCGATGCCAGCTCGGCCCTTTCGGCCAGCGCACAAGACAACCTCCCCACGTCGAAGAGATTCGATACCGTCGAGAAATTCGCGACCGAGCCTGCACCTCTTCCCGAGGTAGCGAGCGAGCACTTGCGACGACCGCAGCGTTCGAACCGACCGCCGACAAGCGGGGCGGCGCGGCGCCCGCCCTTCGAGTCGTCGCGTGAAACCGCAAGGAAAGCGACGCCGGGCAAGACCAGTGGCTTCTCCGAACATAAGAGACTCATCCGGGAGCTTTGACGATGGTAGCCACGTGGGCACTACTCATGACCTTCGCGACGCAAGCGCCGGAGGGGACCGAGCCGTCAGGAAAACGGCAGGCGCAGGTCCTGCTCGACGACGGACTCGATCTGTACGAACGCCATGATTACGCCGCTGCCTTGAACAAGTTCAAACAAGCGCTGGCCGTCTACCCATCGCCCAAGCTCTGGTTCAACATCGCACAAGCCGAGCGCGACCTGAATCGGCCCGTCGAAGCGTTGGCAGCCTTCGAAAAGTTTTTGGCGACCGCCGATGGTCCCGCGGCCGCGATGGCCGATGCGCGCGTCGCCGTCACCGAGCTGCGGACGCGCCTGAGCCGCCTCCGCCTTCGCAGCGGTGAGCGCGGACTCGAAGTAAGCGTCGATGGCCGCACCGCGGGCCGAACGCCCTTCGTCAGCGACGTTTGGGTGCTGCCTGGCACCCACGTTTTGGTCATTGGCAGCGGAACGACGTCGGCGAGCACGACCGTGACTGTCGCCGTCGGCGGCACCGAGGAAGTCGTATTACCTTGGATCTCAGCCAAGGAGCCGGCAACGGCGGCGCCGAACCCGCCTGCTCCGCTGCCGGCCACGCCCGCCACGCCCGCCACGCCCGCCACGATCGCCGCTCCGGCCCCGCCATCGCCTGCGAGCGCTGGAGTCGCGGCACGCGCCGACCCGCCAGCGCACTCAGTCTCGAGCGTAAGAAACGGCTGGTGGCTGGGCCGAACCTGGACCTGGGTCGCGGCGGGCGCGGCCGTAGCTTCCGCGGGAGGCGCCATCACGTTCGGTCTTCTCATGCAGTCGAAATACGATGACCTCAATCGTACCTGTGGCAGTCTCAGCGCTACGCACTCGGGATGTTCCTCGAGCGAGCTTCGTTCGGTGGACCAGCGAAAGACCGCGGCCAATGCGCTTTGGATTGCGGCAGGGGCATCGGCAATTACCGCGAGCGCTTTGTTCGCCATCGAAGGACGCTCCGTCACGGTTGGACCGGTTGCCGGCCAGCCTGGTCTTTTGGTTCACGGGAGGTTCTAGGCATGCGCAAGAGCGTATTTCTCCTTTCATCGCTGGTCGTGCTGGCGACAGGCGCGGGGTGCAGCTACGACGCTTCCAAGCTGCGTGCTGGCGTCGATGCAGATGACCTGGGACAACAAACCTCGAGCGGCCCCGTCGAAACGGCGACGGGAAGTACCGCCCCGGTCGGCGTCGGCGGAGTAGCTGGCACAGGCGGCGGCACCGACGGCTCTGTTCCTGGCGTGGGCGCAGGAACAGGCCCGGGACCAGAGGCCGGTAGAGACGGCAGTATTGGGCCGACCGGGACGGGCGGCATCTCCGGTTCGGCCGGCGCCACGACACGCGCTAGCGGCTCCACGCTCGGGACAGGCGGTGCGCCCACAATCACAAGCTCGGGCGGCGTTGCGGGCATGGGCGGAGTCGCGGCCCTCGGAACCGGTGGCAGCAGAGCAGCGTCGGGCGGCACCGCGGCCGGGATCGACGCGTCCGTGGGTGGTGCCGGTGGCGCGTCAGACTCGCCCGGCAAGGGCGGTCCTCACGCCGAAGGTGGAACCAGCGATCCCGGCAAAGGTCCGCACGCCGACGCGGCCACAGGCAGCGACGGCGGCGACCTTGCTGACGTCGCTATCGACGGGGGCGGCACGGACGGCGCCGTCACCTGCTCCCCACGACAACCCGACTTCGGGAAATCTTGTGGCAAGTGCGGCGGCACCATCACGTGCGGGGGAAACTGCAGCGTGCCGACGCCGACGAACTATGGTGCCATCTGCGTGAGCCTCTGCCTTTGTCAACTCACTGGCACTATCGATTGTCAGGGAAATTGCGCGGTCAAGAACTGCAATTGCTGACCCGTCGGAAGTCAATCATTCGGGAGCAACGGCTGGAATGGCCGGCACAGCGATGTCGGTGTCGATCTGATGGTGCCTGGTTTCGCGAACGAAAGCACCGTTGATGACGATGGTCAGCAAACAGATGCCGATGGGATAGATGAGGCCCGTGTAGATCGCGCCGGCGCCGAAGTGCTGGCGCGCCCAATCCGACGTGGTAACAGCCGTGGCAATGAGCGGCAGAAAGCCGCCGAACCAACCATTGCCGAGGTGATACGGCACGGACATCGATGTGTAGCGAATCCGAGTCGGGAAGAGCTCGACCAAGAAGGCCGCGATGGGACCGTACACCAGGCAGACGTAGACCATCTGCACGCACAGAAGCAGGACCATCATGACCCAGTTGATTTCGTTCGGATCCGCTACCGGCAGACCACGCGGGTTCGCGAAGTATTTCATCGCCATGTAGACGGGAACGTAGGTCACAGCGGCCAAGATCCAGCCCGCTTGCATGATGCGCTTGCGGCCAATCCGGTCGGACAGCTTGCCGAAGTAAAGGAACAGCGGGGTCGTCAGCACGAGGGCAATCGACATCATGATGTACGAGTGCTTCCAACTGACCTTGAGCGCGCTCTGTAGGAAGGTCAGCGCATAGAATTGGCCGGTGTACCAGACCACGCCCTGTCCTGCGGTTGCGCCGAAAAGCGCCAGCATGACGTATTTGAAATTGAGCGGGTTGGTGAAGCTCTCCTTGAGCGGATTCTTCGACGTCCGCCCGCTGCTCTTGAGGCGCGCAAAGAGCGGCGATTCCTTCATCTTCAGGCGGATGTAGAGCGAAACCGCGAGCAGAAGAAACGACAGAAGGAACGGAATCCGCCAGCCGTAGGCACGGAAGCCGGCTTCACCGAGGAGCACACGCGTGGTGCCGATGACACCCATGCTGAGAAAGAACCCCAGCGTCGCGGTTGTTTGAATGAAGCTGGTATAGTAGCCGCGCTTTGCGTCGGAAACGTGTTCGGCCACGTAGGTCGCGGCGCCGCCGTACTCTCCTCCCAAAGCCAGTCCCTGCAAGAGTCGCAACAGCACGAGCAGCACCGTGGACATGAGTCCCACGCTCGCATACGTGGGCAAAAGGCCAACCAGCGCCGTGCTGACTCCCATGGTGACCATGGTTACCAGGAACGTGTACTTGCGCCCGATGAGATCGCCGATTTGTCCGAAGACGACCGCGCCCAGCGGCCGCACGCCAAAACCCGCACCGAAGGTCGCGAGGCTGGCCAGAAGCTGTGCCGTTTCGTTGCCTTTGGGAAAGAACAGTCCTCCGAAGAAGACAGCGAGGCTGCCGTACAAATAGAAGTCATACCACTCGAAGAGCGTTCCGAGCGAAGCCGCAATGATGATTCGCCGCAACTGTGCCGGCGACTGGTCTAGTGTTGCTTGCGTTGCTTGTGTGGCTTCCATAATCACCTCAGTAGACGAAGAGCTGCCACTGCACGTTGAACTGATTCGTGTCACGTGCAGCGCCGACCTCGTGAAAGCGCGTGTAGAACGCCTTGACGTTGCTATTGTGCCCGAATGGCCAATAGGCAAGTCCAGCCACGTAGCGAGTCTGGTCGCCGGCATTTCCGCTGCTGATGAACAAGTGCTCGAAACGGACGATGGGGCTGACCTGAACCGCCGAGACCAAGAAGCCCGCCTCGGCCATCAGGGCACTTTCCTGCGCCATTTCCGGAATGAAGGTTCCGCCGTTCCAGTGCGCGTAGTTACCCTGCACGGTGAGCACGCCGACCTGCTCCAGGGGCAAGTCGACAAAGATGTCGCCCGCGAAATACTTGTACGTATCCTGCAGATCCACGGCACCGCCCAGCGAGACGATCTTTTTCGAGCCGAGGTAGGAGCCCTGGTAGAAGAAGCCGGTCTCGGGATCGAGCAAGTTGATCTGCAGTCGCGCGGCGAAGCGGAAAAAGTTGCGCCCGGCCACGTCGGTTGCCGTCTGGCCATCGCGCCGCCCCTGGAACAAACCAGCGCGGTACTCCACGTGACCATCCACCAGCAAACCACGAGCTTGCACGCCGGCGTCGCGTCCCACCGAGCTGGCCGAGGTCATGAACACACCGTTGGCGGTGTGCTGGAACGAGTAGCTGAAATAGTCCCAGCTATAGAGCGACGTTGCGCCTTGCACGGCATTGTGGGCGAGCGAAGGCAACATGTAGCCGACGTCGAACTTCAAAGAATCCTTCAGAACCTTCCACGTGCCAAAGGCATCTTGAATGTTCATGCCTGGCGTCGCTTTCACGTCCGTGTCGGCGGCTCCGCCTGTGCCGGCAACGTTGCTTGCCAGAAACAGATTCGGGTAGTCCGTATCGATGAAATACTCGAAGTCACCCAGCAGCGTTCCGCCGAGGAGAATACGCGCCCGTCGAAGGTAGAGGTTCTTGCTGTAGCCATCGTGAGTGGCGTTGCTCGCTGCCATGAACTGCGGCTGCAGCAAGATGCCGACGCGAATACTGCTGCCACTCGCACCCTCCACGCGAAACGATGGCGGCGCGGCCCCCGCTGGAGTAACGGTCGCGATCACCTGCGGTTGGGGCGGCAACGGCATGGGCCCCGTCTGGTCAGTGACCGGCGCGGGCGGCCTCTCACCCATCGACGGCGCAGCGGCCGCTTCCCCAGTCTCGGGCACTTCCTCGGCGGCAGCAGCCTGCGAAACAATAACCAAGCTTCCAATGAAGCAGACAAACAACGAGCTTCGACGCATCGATGATCCTCCCTGGCGGCCTTTGGAGCAAGGCCTGCTGAAACAGGCGGCCGAGCCCTCCCCCTGTCACGACGAATTTATGTTGACCGGTCCCCTAAATCGGATTCAAACGGTCCTGTTATAGGGCGCAGAGCAACAGAAGCAAAGGAAATGTTGCGCAGACCGACGGCGCGACCGTTCGTATTTTCCTTGTAGCCTCATCCTCCGTAAGCGCGATCCGAAAGGTCTCACGCGACTTATAATGCGAATCTCATGGCCCAAATCTGCGGTCTCCGCTCCACGTCTGCGTTTCGTAGCATCCTCTGTGCGCTGCTGGCGGCGACAGCCTGCTCGTCTGGATCAGGCAGCCCCACGAGCACGGGCGGCTACCTTCAAGGAGGAAACCAGGCTCTCGGAGGGACGGTCTCGGCGGGCGGCGCGGCCGGCGACGAAGGCGGCGCAGGTGGCAACGCGCCAAGCGGAGGCAACGGTGGCGAAGTTGGTTCCGGCGGCAGGGCCACTGGCGGCACAAGCGCCGGAAGCAGCACGAGCAACGCGAGCGGGGGAGGCAGCGGCGGTACGACCGCGACCGGCGGGGCGTTTGGCAGCGGAGGCAAAGCCGCAAGCGGAGGAACCGTGAGCGTCGGGGGATCGCTCGGTGCTGGCGGCGTGACACCAGCCGGAGGCTCACCCGCGAGCGGGGGCTCGACCGTCACCGGCGGGAGCGCAGGAGCCTGCGTGCCATCCGTTCCAAGCGGAACCGCCTACTACGCTTCGCCGACGGGAAGCGGCAGCACCTGCTCGACTGGCTCGCCTTGTTCGCTTGGCACGGCCCTCGGCAAGGTCGCAGGCGGTGTGACGGTCTATTTGCGCGGAGGCACCTACAACGGCTCCGGCTACCTCGCTATCTCGGGCTCGGGTACGGCCGCCAGCTGGGCAGTCTTGTCTGCCTATCCCTGCGAGTTGCCCATCGTCGATTTGGGAGACAGCAGCTCCATCGGCATTTCGGGAACGTACATCAGTATTCGCGGCGTCGCTGCCATCCATGGCAGCGCGGGCTTTGGCAACAAGTGGACAGGCGGCGGCACGACCAACTCCAACGGCAACTTGGAGCTCATCAACTGCATCGCAGACATGAACTCGGCCAACGGCATCGCCTTCCGCAGCGCCAAGGGCGTGCACATCAAACAATGCATCGCCTCGCATACCGGCTGGAGCACGACGCAATCTTGGTCGAGTGGCTTCGACATCTTCGGCGCGCAGGGCACCTTCCAAGACAACATCGTCGAGCAAAGCATCGCGTTCGAAAACGTGGACATGCAACACCACTCCGATGGTAGCGGCTTCATCGTCGACGACATCGGCACCGGCACCACCTTCGTGAACAACCTGGGATTCCGTAACGGAGGCTCTTGCATCCGGCTCACGACCAGCACGGGCACGCACCTCATCAACAACAGCTGCTACAACAACGGCCTCGATCCAGGCGCCGGCAGCGATCCCACTTACTCGCAGCCCAAGACACCCGACGAGATCTTCTTCTCCAGCTCCGACACGACGAAGGGCGCGGTCATGTACAACAACCTCGTGGTGGCGACGGGCCAAGGCGGCGACGCCCAAGCAATCTTCGGCTCTGGCGGAGCGACGCTAGGGAATAACCTTACGAACAACACGAACACCGTCGATTTTTGGGCGGATGCGAACGGCACCAATCCGGACTTTCACCTCAAGCCGACGGCGACGAATGCCATCGGCAAGGGCACGACGACCGAGGCGCCCAGTGAGGACATCGGTTTCGATCCGAAGTGCATTGCAAAGAAAGCACCCACGGGAACAGGCGTGCAAAGCTGGTGGCTCTATTCCATCGACTTCGACTACATCAAGAGCATCGGCGGAATCGCCCAATGCTTCCATCCCGAAGCACGCACCGGCACGCCCGACATCGGCGCGTACGCTTTGTGACCAGGACCATCTCAGTGGCAGCCGTGATCGGCTGCCGAATCGGTGCTCACGACAGTCAAGCTGCTGCTGTCGAGATCCACTGTCACGTTGGTAATCTGATCGGCAACCAACGTGATCGGAGTTCCCATGCTGAGGACGTAGGCGTCTTCGGAGGTGCAAAGCCCCATGCCACTGTTCGAGCCGACGTCGAAGCAGGTGTAAAGCGCGGAATAGGTTCCCGGATCCAGCTTGTTGTCGAGGATGGTTTCCGGGAACGTCAGATCCTGTCCGAGAATCTTCCGTGAGCTGGCCGGCGTCGTCGACGGAAACGTGGAGAAGAGCGCAAAGACCAAGCTATCGGCGGGAGTCGGCACGCGGCTCGATCGCACCACCACACTCACCGTCGCTTTGCCCGGGACAGGACACACCGTCGTGGGCGCGTTGCAGGGATCGGTCTGTCCGGCAAGATCATAGAGTGTGATGTCGATATTCTTCACGGGAGCATTCTCGCTGATCGTCACGAAGCCCTCGTCGGTGCGCGACAGCGTGCAGAAGTCAGGATAGCCGCCCGCCGGCAGTGTCGTGACATCCGTATCGGGCGAGTTCAGGTCAATCAATTGAGCAAGGACCTTGTACCGGTTGGGCGATACCCACGCAAGCTCATAAGGCACCGGCTTGCCGAAGTCGGGCTGCTCGATGTTGAGCATCGCGATCGGACTGCCGGAGGGCGGAAAATCGAGGAACAGTAACACGCGGGCCGCCGGACGGGTCATCGAGCGTTGTGCGGTTCCGGTGTACGTCAGAGTGCCGGAAATGCGTTCTCCGGCAGGCGGGTCGGGGATGTTCGTCCCGCAGCCGGCAGCGATGCATGCGCCCAACAATCCGGCCAACGCGTGAGCTCTGACTGTCATGGCCCATGGCCTCCCAACGCACTGTCGTGCAGAGCAATCCCAGTCAGCACGACCAGGCCGATGGGATCGGCGGCACTGTAGGGGTACTGAATCAGTGCCTCGCGCGCGCGCATGGGCGCCAGCAGGTTACTGGCGCAGACGAAAAGTTCGGCGTTGCCGTGCAGCAGCTGTCTCGCTAGGCGCGCATTGAGCAACAGTTGCGGGTTGCTGGTGCCGCTGAGCGCGACCGGTCCGCTCGTGGTGAGCATGAGCAACCGGGAAGAGATGGCCGAAGCGTAGCTGAAATCGAGGTTGAAACGAAAGTCACCGAAGCGAAAATCGCCGCCCATCTGCAAAAGGTGAGTGGGAAAGTCGTGAAGCTGGTCGCTGGCCCCGTTCCATGGCCGCGTCAGAGCGTAGGCAAAACGCCCGCTGGCAGAAGCGGTCGGCCGAATCTTGAGCCCCAGCTCGACGCCGGCGTGCGTGCGCGCTTCGCCGTTCTCGTAAACAAACGGAACTTCCTCGCGTTCGATGTCGATCTGATTCTTGAGCTGCTCGACATAGCCGGTCAGGTCGACGCGCAGCCAGCGCAGCGGCCTTCCGCGATAGCCCATTTCCGCAGAACGGACTTCCTCGGGGCGGAGCGAGAGCGTGTTTCGCTTGATGAAGAACGGCACGCCGCTGCCAACCTCCATATCCGTAACCTCCCACAGCGCTGGCGTGCGATAGGCGGAGCCGGCAAGCACTCGCAGCGAATGGTTCTCACTCAGGCGAGCAATCAGCGAAAGACGCGGACTCACGTTTGCATACTGAGTTTCACCACGCCCGTCGACGATAAGATTGGCTTGTTCGGCGCGAAGGCCGAGGTTGAGCAAGAATTCCGGCCGATGACCAAAGCGCGTCTCATTCTGTGCGACCAGAGCGTAGTAGACCTGAGACGCCGAGGACGCGTAGAAGTTCTGCGTGGTCTGGTACGACGATTCGCCCGCCAGCGAGAACAGACTCTGCCCGTGCAAGACAGACGCATCGAGTTGCGCAACGACGTGACCGCGGTAATTCCACGGTTTCACGCTCGCGAAGGAATTGGCCGGATTGGTTGCGCTGATGGGTTCGAGGTAGTTGGCGGGTGTCGCTACCATCGTCGACTCGACCGCGCGACGCACGTCACCGTTCACGGTGAGCGATACACTTGGGACAAGAAATTGATCCCGGCGGAATGCGAGGGTAAGCGCTTGTTCGCTGCCGTACTGATAGAGGCGCTTGTCGTAGAGCGATTCGAGGGTGCGCGAGCTTTCGCCCAGAACGGCCCGCGCATCCACCGACAGGCTGGTGAGCGCATTCGGTCGCCAGTCGGCGGTACCGGCCAGGTGATAGCCGAAGTCGCCGTTCCGCTGGACGGACGTGCCGTCGGCAGGGATCCAGTCCGGCACGTGGTTCCACCCAGCCGTCATACCGACGCCTAGCCTTTGCTTTTCGTCGGCCACGGCGTATGAGGCGAAGCCATTGCTGAGGTTTTGAATACGATCGCCCTGCAGATCCCCGGACACGTCGGGTAGCCAGGTCTCACCGGCAGCGAAGCTAGCGTGTACGCCCTGGTTGTCGAGCGGGGTCTTGGTGACGATGTTGATGACGCCGCTGATCGCGTCCGCTCCGTAGATCGTCGTTCCCGGACCGCGCAATACCTCGATGCGTTCGATCTCGCCCACGTGCACCGGCAAGAGCTGCCAGGATGGCGATCCGCGGTCGAGGCCTCCCAAACGTCGACCATTCACCAGGACGAGAACTCGATTGTTGGCCAGCGCATGCACGCCACGCATGCCGACGTCGAAACGGTTGGCGTTGACTTCCGTGACGAAGAGGCCCGGAACCCGACGCAATACCGCCGCCAGCGACGTCAAGCCGGCCGTTGCGATCTCGTCGCTTTCGAAGACCTCCAAAGCGCCCGGCGCCTCGTCAAGCGACTGCTTTCGTCGCGCTGCCGATTCGACCACCGGCGTCTTGAGGAGATCCGCGAGATCGAGCTCGGTGATGTCTTGGATGCCGCCAAGCGACCAGTCCACTTGGGCAGGTTGGGCGAACGCTGATGTCTCCGCTGCGAACAGGAAACAAGCCACGGCCGAGAAGGATCTGAGAATTGCCGGCATGGGAAAGAATGGGGACAACCGCCCCGCGTGAAGAAATCGGCAGAAAGTCCACCGGCTTGAACCGCCTGTAACCGTCGGTCAGCGTGGAAGCAAACAACGAAGACCGCGAGCGACTGAACGCAGCGGCCGTCCTACGTCATCTGGGTGCCGCCGTTGACCGGCAAATAGATACCCGTCACGAAGCTGGCGTACTCGGAGCAGAAGAACAGCACGGCGCCCGCGATGTCCTCGGGGCGAGCCTGCCGGCGCAGCGGCGTGTGCTGTTTGGTCCGCTCGTGCACCTCGGGCGGCAGGTGCGCGGTGGCGTCGGTCGGAACCAGCCCCGGCGCGACGACGTTCACGCGAATGCCTTGCGGACCGAGCTCCAGCGCCAGCGATTTGGAAAAGGAATCGAGCGCCGATTTCGCGCTGGAATGAGCAACAAAGCCCGGTCCCGGCACGCGGGAAAGACCGCTGCTCACGTTCACGATGCAGCCCGCGTGACGCTCGAGCATGCTCGGCAGAACTGCCTGACAGCAATTGAAGCTGGCTTGCAGCTCGCGGGTCAACTTGCGCTCGAAGTCTTCCCAGCGGTACTGCGCGAAGGCCACCATGGGAAAGCTGATGCTGGCGTTGTTGACCAGAATATCGATAGGCCCGAGCTCGGCTTCGGTCTTGGCAATCATCGCCTCGACCTGCGCACGATCGGTGACGTCGGCCTGGACGAGAATGGCCTGACCGCCCTTTTCGCGAATGGCGGCGACGACGGCCTCGCCTTTGTCGCGACTCTTGCTGTAATTGACGACAACTTTCGCGCCCTTGGCAGCCAGCAACTTGGCCGTGGCGGCACCAATTCCGCGGCTTGCCCCCGTAACGATAGCAACGTGGTCCTTCAACATGGTGGGCTCCTCCTAGTGCCGATTATAGGCGCAACGACAACTTCGACTTGAAGAACGGCAACCAGGTTGGCGCCGTCGCGCCAGAGGCTCGTACTATGGGCCACTCCGATGGGTCCGCTTCTTGCTTTGGAGTCGTGAGAGTATGCATAGCTCGTCTTCGGTGTCCCGAATAGCCACGCTCGTGGCACTCGCCGCCTCCCTGGCTGGTCGATCTTGCCTTCGTCGTGAGCAATTCGCCGACCATGGCGAGCTTGTCCTTTCAGTGTCGAGTCTGCCCGGACCCGACGCTGGGATTTCCAATCAACCTGGCTGCACCTAGTTCTCCCGCACGACGCGCGTCAGATCGTCAATCCGCGGCTGCATCCACGACAAGGGATTGCTAGCCTAGCGAGGAAACAGTGTCGATCGCAATCCAACAACTCGGTCTGTGGGGCCACGAACAACCGAGCATCGACTCGACGTTCGCCACTGCTCGTCCTATGACTTTGGCCGACGGAGCTTGGGTCGACTACGTGCCGGACTGGGTGCGCGGCCACGAAACGCTGATGGCCGACGTCGTCGCGAGCACGAAATGGCAAAGCGAGCGGCGCGAGATGTACGAGCGTATGGTGGACGTGCCTCGGCTGCTCGCGAGCATTCCCCGCGACGGATCCGAGCATCCACTTTTCGGACACATGCGCCAGGAGCTGGCCCGGCGCTACGCCATCGAGCTACCGAGCGTGACGCTGGCCCTCTACCGCGACGGTCGCGACAGTGTGGCCTTTCACGGCGATCGGGTGGCGCGCGAGCTGCCCGAAGCAATCGTGGCGACAGTCTCGCTTGGCGAGCCCCGCCGCTTTCTCCTGCGACGGAAGGCCGGAAACGAGTCGAGAGCATTTTCTCTCGGCTGGGGCGATCTGCTCGTGATGGGCGGAACTTGCCAGCGCACCTGGCAGCATGGCATTCCCAAAGTGGCGCACGCGGGACCACGCATTGTCATCATGTTCAGGCCAAGCTGGTACGAAGAACCTTAGAACCTAGCGACTGCCAGTGGCCGTCAACTGCGATTCCGTACCCAGCTGGGCCAGAAATTCGGGCAAGGTCCGTCCCGCGCGTTGCAGCCACGTCCGCGCCAACCGTCGTCCCAGCAGGCGATCCGTCGAGGGCAGCATCTGGTAGGCGACATCGCGCATCAGTGGCTCGCGAAAACGGTAGTTGGCCTCGCCCACTTTCAGCTCGAATTCGACGAAGCCGCGCATGACCAGGACTTCCAGCCATTCGGCAATTCCCTTGCGGGACGATTCGCCGAGCAGCGCGATGAGCGACTCGACGGTGAAGGGCTTTTCGCCAAACAGGCTCGCCGCACGCAACACGCGCCGAACGTCGGGCTCGATGCCTTCCAGTCGTCCCTCGGCGATGGCGTAGACGACGTCAGGAACGGACACCGCGCCGGGACGAGCCGCAAGCGCCATCTCTTCGAGAAAACGAGGATTTCCCTCCCAACGGTCGAGCACGAAATCCATATCGGCGCGAGAGATAGTCGGGAGCACAGCCCGAAGCATGGCGATGCCGCGCTTGCTCGGCAACGGCCGCAACGGCAAGCGCTGCACCGACCGCGCGGTCCAAAGACCGGGAAAGCGATCTTCCACTTCATCGCGACCGACGCCAACGACGACGAACGGCCGATCGTGCAGGCGGTGCAGAACGCGGTCGAGTAGGTCGAGACTCGGAGTGTCGGCCCACTGCAGATCCTCGAAAACGAGGAAGAAGCCCGCGGACGTGCAGCGGCCGTCGATCCAGGCGGCCAACTCGAGCTCGACCTGTGCGCTCGACTTCCCCTGGAGGTCGATCCCGGTCGCGGTCAGCAAGGGGATGAGCGACGGAAAACGACGTTCGACGCGAAGGAGGGTTCCGGCCGTCACCACGACGCCTGGCTTTGCTCCCGGCAGCGACGCGAGAAACTCGCGCAGCAGGCGGGACTTGCCAATGCCGGGCGGTCCCAGCAGCAGCACCGGACGCGCAATCTTCTCGTCGAGACACTCGTCCACGACGGCCTGCAGAGATGCCATCTCGCGCTCGCGACCCAAGAACGACCCTGTATCCGGGGTGGCGGCCGCGTCCCACCCCGCGAAAATGGGCGCCTCGCTGACCAGCTCTCGACGAGTCTCCCACCCACGCGTTACGAAACGATTCGCAAGCAGCCGATACGTGGTCTCGTCGATGCGAATGGCGCCATGTTCCTGCCCATCGAGCATCGCGGGCAGACAATCCATGAGCGCCCCCACGGGCAGCCTGCCGATGAAGCTCGCCCGCCCGGTAGCGAAACCAATTTTGGCGTCGGGCTCGAGCTTCCGCAGCGCTATCGCGGCCGACGCGAGCTGGATGACTTGTTCGTGGGCCGTCGAGACCATGGGCGCGGTAACGAGCAAGGTGCGGTCGATGAGACGATCGACCTCGCAGGCGTAGAGCTCGAGAACGCGGCGAATCTCGGCCAAGTGCAAATCGTCGCTGTCTCTGCCGTTGCGCACCGGCGCGGCGGAGACCGTCGAGGTCCCTGGCGAGGTAATTGAATGCTTGGGTCCGAGCCGCCGCTCGCCCGAGGACCGGCCAAGCGAAATCAGCAGCGCAGACGCGAGATGCTCTTCGTTTTCTCCGATGCTTGCGCGTTTGTTTTGCACGGGCGGCGCGGTCGCCGCGAATTCGGCCTCCATGCCGCCAAGCTCCCGGACGATCTCGGCAAAGGAGTGCGCCAGCTGGGCCGCCGAGCTGGGCCGGTGCGCCGGATCCGGGGCCAGCATGGTGTGCACCAGCGCCGTCAGCGGCGGCGGAAGTCCGGCGCGCTTGCTTGCGATCTCGGGAACCCGGCCCGCGCAGACCTTGGTCATCACTTCGAGCGGCGTTTCGCCGGTAAACGGCGGCTCGCCGGTGAGGACTTCGAAAAGCACACAGCCGAGCGAAAAGATGTCCGACCGACCGTCCACGTCGGCGCGGCCGCGCGCCTGCTCGGGCGAGGTGTAAAGCGGTGTCCCCACCGTCGAACCCTTGCGCGTGAGTCGCTTGGTATCGAGCACGCGCCGAGCGATGCCGAAGTCGAGAACGCGGATCTCGGAGAGCTTCCAGCCGACGAGGAAAATGTTCCCCGGCTTGATGTCGCGATGGACGACGTTGCACGAGTGTGCGGCGGAAAGAGCTTCGAGCACGAGGCGCGCCACGTGTGCCGCGGCCACCGGCCCCAAGTTGCCTCGCCCCACCCGGTCTTCCAACGTCTCTCCGTCGAGCCATTCCATGGCGATGTAGGGCGACCCGTTCGGAGTCACGCCGTGGTCGAAATAGCGAACGATTCCGGGATGCGACAGCTCCGCCAAGACGCGCGCCTCTTGGTCGAAGCGCGCCTGCTCGATGGTGTTGCGCGAATGGAGGATCTTGAGCGCGATCAGGTTTCCCGTGCGACGGTCGAGTGCCTGATACACCGTCCCCATTCCACCGATGCCGGCCTGGCTCTTAAGCTCATAGCGCTCCGAAAAGCTAAGAGGGCTTCCCGGAGGACTTGGTGTCACAGGACACATATTCGACAGAGGTTAATGCGACCTTGAGGCTTTGCGACTGAATTCTCTGGCTTTGTGCTATCATCCGCATATCCGGATATTCAGATGACACTCGACGATACCATCGAAAGCTTGCGCTTGTTTGCTGACCCGACGCGGGTGCGGCTGGCAAGCCTGCTGGAAGGCAACGAGCTTTCCGTCGCCGAGATCACGCAGATAACACAGCTTCCGCAATCGCGAGTGTCAACCCATCTGGGAAAGCTGCGCGAAGCGGGCATCGTGCGAGATCGGCATGAAGGTGCGTCGACGTTCTACGCGCTAAGCGAGGCGACCATGCCGGAGGCCGTACGGCAGCTGTGGAACCTGGTCGGTGCAACCAAGGACGAGCCAGTCCTGCGCAGCGATCGCGTCCGCTGCCGGGACATCCTGCGCGCGCGTGAGCGCACCGGCAGTTGGCCCGAAACCGTCGCCGGTCAAATGGAGCGCCACTACTCGCCGGGGCGAACGTGGGAGGCGACCCTGCTCGGGCTTCTTCCCTTCGTTCGACTTGGCGACGTGCTGGACGCGGGCGCCGGCGACGGAACCATGGCGGCGCTCTTGGCGGCGCGCTGCCATCGCGTGACCTGCCTCGACCGCAGTCCCAAGCTTCTGCGCGCAGCTCGGCAGCGCCTGGCCGCGCAAGAAAACGTCGCCTTCACGCTCGGCGATGTGCACGCCTTGCCGCTCGCTGCCGGGCGCTTCGATCACGTGCTTCTTCTCAACGTCCTGACCTACGTCCGCGAGCCCGCCGTCGCGCTGAGCGAGGCCGCGCGCGTGCTACGACCGGGCGGCGATCTGACCATCAGTACGCTGGCCCGGCACGACCACGAGCAGATCACGGGCCCGTACGGTCACATCAACCGCGGCTTTCGTCCGGATGATTTGCGCGACATGCTCTCGCGGCGGGCTGGCCTGCGCGTCGAGCGCTGCGAAATCACGTCGCATGAAAAGCGACCGCCGCACTTTTCCATCATCAGTGCTTATGCCCGCAAACCCGACCGAACCTCTACCCTTCCCGCATCGACAAAGGAACGACCATGACCCGTGACGAACGCATCGCCTACCTTCGCTCCGCGCTCGACCAACGCATTCTGATCATCGACGGGGCGATGGGCACCATGATCCAGCGCCACAAGCTCGGCGAGGCTGACTTTCGCGGCGAGCGCTTCGCCAAGCACGGCCACGAGCTGCGCGGCAACAACGACGTGTTCGTGCTCACCCGGCCGGACATGATCGAGGCCATTCACAGCGCATACCTGGAGGCGGGTGCGGACATCATCGAGACCAACAGCTTCAGCGGCACGCGCATCGCCCAGGCCGACTACCAGCTGGAATCGGTGGTCTACGAGCTGAATGTCGCCGCGGCCAAGGTGGCGCGCAAGGCGGCCGATGCGTGGACGGCTCGCACGCCGGAGAGGCCGCGCCTGGTGGCCGGTGCGATGGGGCCGACCAACAAAACGCTTTCGCTTTCGCCGCGCGTGACCGACCCTGGCTTCCGCGCCGTCACCTTCGATGAAATGCGGTCGGCCTACGCCGAGCAGGTACGCGGTCTCATCGACGGCGGCTGCGACCTACTGCTTGCCGAAACCGCCATCGATACGCTGTCGCTGAAGTCGTGCCTGTGCGCCATCGAGGACGTCTTCGCCGACAAAGGGCTGCGCCTGCCGGTGATGGTGTCCGGGACGATTACGGACAAGAGCGGTCGCATTTTGTCGGGCCAGACGCTGGAGGCCTTCTATACGTCCATCGCCCATGCTCATCCGCTGTCGGTCGGCCTCAACTGTGGCGGCGGCGCAACGCAAGTGCGACCGTACATGGTCGAGCTGGCAGGCTTGGTCGGCGGCTACGTGACCTGCTACCCCAACGCCGGCTTGCCCAACACCATGGGCGGTTACGACGAAGATCCGAATCTCACCGCGCGTTTCATCCGGGAGATGGCCGAAGCCGGGCTGCTCAACATTGTGGGCGGCTGCTGCGGCACAACGCCCGACCACATCGCGGCGATCGCCAAAGCGGTGGAAGGCGTGCGACCGCGGCAGGTGCCGACCGACGAAGATCAGAATCTGCGTCTGGCCGGGCTCGATATGCTCACGATTCGGCCCGACTCCAACTTCATCATGATCGGCGAGCGCACCAACGTCGCCGGCTCGCGCAAGTTCGCGAACCTCATCAAGGCCGGCGATTTTGGCGCGGGTCTGGCCATCGCGCTCGATCAGGTCCGCGGCGGCGCCAACGTGCTCGACGTGAACATGGATGAGGCTTTGCTCGATGGCGAAAAGGCCATGACCCAGTTCCTGAACCTGCTCGCCAGCGAGCCGGAAATCGCGCGACTGCCGATCATGGTCGACAGCTCGAAATGGTCGGTCATCGAAGCCGGCCTCAAGTGCCTGCAGGGCAAGGGCATCGTGAATTCGCTGTCGCTCAAGGAAGGCGAAGCCGACTTTCTGACCAAAGCGCGCGCCGTGCATCGCTACGGCGCCGCGGTGGTCGTCATGGCCTTCGACGAAGAAGGTCAGGCGGTCACGGTGGAGCGACGCGTGCAAATCTGCCAGCGCGCCTACCGCTTGCTCGTCGAGCAAGCCGGCTTCGAGCCAAACGACATCATCTTCGATCCCAACGTGCTGGCCACCGCCACCGGCATCGAAGAGCACAACACCTACGCCAAGGACTTCATCGAGGCCATTCCGCGCATCAAGGCCGCCTGCCCCGGCGCGCGCATTTCTGGCGGCATCTCGAATCTTTCGTTCTCGTTCCGCGGCAACGATCCGCTGCGCGCGGCGATGCACACCGTGTTCCTGTACCACGCGATTCGCGCCGGCCTCGACATGGGCATCGTGAACGCCGGTCAGCTGGGCGTCTACGCCGACGTGCCCGCCGACTTGCGCGAGCGCGTGGAGGACGTCATCTGGAATCGCCGGCCCGACGCCACCGAGCGCTTGATCGAAATCGCCGGTCAGGTCAAAGGCGATGCCAAGAAACGCACCGAAGATCTCACCTGGCGCGAAAAGTCCGTCGAGGATCGCCTGGCGCACGCGCTCGTGCACGGCGTGACGGATTTCATCGTCGCCGACGTGGAAGAGGCACGGCTCAAGCTCGGCAAGCCCATCGCGGTCATCGAAGGACCGCTGATGGCCGGCATGGGCGTGGTCGGCGATCTCTTCGGCGCGGGCAAGATGTTCCTGCCCCAAGTCGTGAAAAGCGCCCGCGCCATGAAGGAAGCGGTAGCGCACTTGCTACCGTTCATGGAGGCAGAAAAGACCGCCACCAGCAAGCCGCGCGGAAAGATCCTGCTCGCCACCGTGAAGGGCGACGTGCACGACATCGGCAAGAACATCGTGTCCGTGGTGCTCGGCTGCAACAACTACGAGGTGGTCGACCTGGGCGTCATGGTGCCGTGTGCGAAAATCGTCGATACGGCGCTCGCCGAGAAATGCGACATCATCGGACTGTCCGGCCTCATCACGCCGTCGCTCGACGAAATGGCCCACGTGGCGGAAGAAATGGATCGGCGCGAGCTGACCTTGCCGCTGCTCATCGGCGGCGCCACCACCAGCCGTGAGCACACCGCCGTGAAGATCGCGCCCAAGTACCGAGGCAGCGTGGTCCACGTCCTCGATGCGTCCCGCGCCGGACCCGTGACGAGCGCCCTGCTCGACCAAGACCAGCACGCGGCACTCGACGAGAAAAACCGGGCCGAACAGGAAGAGTCGCGCCAGCTTTTCGCCGGCAAGCGCAAGCGCCCGTTGGTGCCGTTTGCCGACGCCAACGCACGCAAGCAGGTCATCGACTGGAAAGCCGAGGACATTGCCAAGCCGGCCTTCATCGGCCGCAAAGTGATCGCGGATCAGCCGCTCGCCGAGATTGTGCCGTTCATCGACTGGACCTTCTTCTTTACGGCCTGGGAGCTGCGCGGACGGTTCCCGGCGATTTTCGATCATCCCAAGTACGGCGCCTCGGCTCGCGAGCTTTACGCCGACGGCACGAAGAAGCTCGACGAGATCGTGCAAGGCAAGCTGGTGCGCGCCTCCGCGGTCTACGGTTTCTGGCCGGCCGCCAGCGATGGCAACGACATCGTCCTTTATGCCGACGAGCAGCGCACGCGGGAGCTCATGCGATTTCCGATGTTGCGCCAGCAAGGCGGCGATGGCCCTTACCGCTGCCTCGCGGATTTCGTAGCGCCCGTCTCGTCCGGCCTGCCGGACCACGTGGGCGCCTTCGCCGTCACCGCGGGCCTGGGTGCCGACGAGGTGGCGAAGAAACTCGCGGCGGCGCGCGACGACTACAGCTCCATCATGGTCAAGGCCCTCGCCGACCGGTTGGCCGAGGCGTTCGCGGAAATGCTGCACGCGCGCGCCCGCCGCGACTGGGGCTACGGCGCGAGCGAAAAGCTGAGCAACGACGATCTCATCGGTGAAAAGTACCGCGGCATCCGACCCGCGTTCGGCTATCCCGCCTGTCCCGAGCACAGCGAGAAGACCAAGCTGTTCGAGCTGCTCGACGCACCATCCATCGGGATCACGCTGACCGAAAGCTTCGCCATGTGGCCCGCCGCCAGCGTCAGCGGCATCTACCTCGGCCACCCGGAAAGCCGCTACTTCGACGTTGGCCGCCTCAGCCGCGAGCAAGTCGAAGACTACGCCCGGCGGAAAGGTATCACGCTTGCGGATGCAGAAAAGCTGCTGTCACCACGGTTGGGTTACTGAGCATTGGCTTCGCCGCCTGCGACCGCTAAGGTTGACGTCATGACGAATTCGTACCTCGCCGTGACCGTCTACGTTCATGTGCTGCCAGAGTCGATAGAGGCGTTCCGCGCAGCCAGCTTGGCGAATGCGGCTGCCAGCATTCACGAGCCCGGCGTCGTCCGCTTCGATGTCATGCAGGAGACGTCGGACAGGGCGCGCTTCGTGCTGTTCGAAGTCTATCGCGGCCAGGAAGGTGCGGCCGCACACAAGCAGACGCCGCACTACCAAACCTGGCGCGACACCGTGGCGCCCATGATGGCCGAGCCGCGCACGAGCAAATCGTATGCGACGCTGACGCCGCCCGAGACCTGGAGCATCGGCCGCCATGTTTGAGCTGGCGGCACCCACACGGATTGCCGTCGGCGTCGGCGTGATTGCGCAAGCTGCGCCGGCACTGGCGGCTCTGGGTGCCAAACGCGTTTTGCTGGTCACGGGGAAATCTGCGCGCTGCCGTGAAGCGCTGGGGACGAACACGTCCTTCGTTCCGTTCACGATTCCGAGCGAGCCCACCTTGGACATGGTCGTCGAGGGCCGCGCCCTCGCGGTTCGTGAAGGCTGCGACGCCGTGGTCGCCCTCGGCGGCGGCAGCGCCATCGATGCAGGCAAAGCGATCGCCGCGCTTACAGGCAACGACGGCGAGCTTCTCGACTTCATGGAGGTGATCGGCAAAGCGCAGCCGCTGCCCCGCCCGGGCCTGCCCTGCATCGCCATTCCGACGACGGCCGGCACCGGTGCCGAGGTCACCAAGAACTCGGTGCTCGCCTCATCCGAGGCCAAAGTGAAGGCGAGCCTGCGCAGTCCTCACCTTCTGCCCAGGCTCGCGCTGGTCGATCCCGACTTGCTCGACGGCATGCCGAAGGCGGTCTTGGCGGTGACCGGACTCGACGCTCTTTCGCACCTGCTCGAATCGTTTGTCTCGATTCGCGCCAACGCGTTCACGCTCGGCCTCGGCCGTGAAGGCATGCTTCGGCTGGCCCGCTCGCTGCGACCAGCGTTCGAGCATGGGCTTAGTCCCGAACGACGGGAGGACCTGGCGATCGCCAGTCTCTTCGGTGGCCTGTGTTTGGCCAACTCGGGCCTGGGCGCGGTTCACGGCTTCGCGGCACCGCTGGGAGGCATGTGGAAGGCGCCCCACGGCGCCGTGTGCGCGGCCTTGCTTCCGGCCGTCGTGTGCGCCAACGTGTCCGCCCTTGCGAGACGAGAGCCGCAAAGTCCGATCTTGGATCGCTACCGCGAGGTCGACCAATTGCTCGGCGGCGACGCCGCAGCGTGGACACGAGATCTGCGGACAGCGCTCGCCACGCCCGGGCTTGCGTCGATGGGTGTTCGCACGGAAGACGTCCCACTGCTCGTCGCCAAGGCCAAGGTTGCCAGCAGCATGCGCGGCAATCCCATCGTGCTGACCGATGACGAGCTCACCGCCGTCGTGCACGCAAGCATGCTCTGAGGCCGCTTCAAGGACTCGTGATCTGTCGCATCTGCCGCTGAAGTTCTTCCGTACGCGCCGTCGCCTCTGCCTCTCGCCGTATGCGCTCTGAACAGGCCCGCGCCGTCGCGATCACGTCTGCTTCTTCCAGGGTCTCGGCGTTGTCGAAGTGTCTGCCAGCAACCGCCTTGCACGCGTCGGAATGGACAGGCTCGAACGAATCGAGCTCGAACGGATCCGGGTAGCTCCAGGGCTTGGGTCGAGGCTGGGCACGCCGGTCGCCAGCAGATAGCCCAACCAACGGAGAAGAATAGAGAGTCAATGACTGGCTCGTGCGGAGCCTTCGGTACGAGCCCGGGACGTCTCGCGACCGACCGATGTGACCGTCGGCGGACGCAGTCCGAGTCCGGCTCGCCCCATCCACGCAGACACAGCGGCACTCATGCGCACAACCCGCAACAAACGCCACGACTGCAAGACCGACCAACGCGAGGGATGTCCTCATCGCCAGACCTCCTTTTCGCTCTTACGCGAGCAAGGTCCCATTGTATGCCGATTCGGTCCGGGCCGCACGGCACCTCGCCAGCGAAAGCCGAAGCTAGCGAAAAGCCGCTTTGGCAGCCGGGTAGTCGCCCTCGCGCAGGGATCCACTGCGCACGCAGCGAAGCTTGCCATCGGCGCTCGAAAGCAAGTGAATCGGGATCGGCATGGACGCGTCCTTGAGCTGCGACGTCGCCCACTGCGTGTACTCGCGCTGCGACGCCGCCCGAACGACCTTCGACTTCGCCAATTCCTTGTGCTCGGAAACGAAAGCGTCGAACGCCGTCGCGTCCTCGTCGAGCGACAAGAAAAGCACGTCGATATCCACGCCGTCCTTGTGCAGCTCGTCCCGCCATTTGAGGAGCAACGGCATTTCGCGCAAGCACGGCTGGCACCACGTCGCCCACAAGTTCACCCAGGTGCGTTTGTTCTTGGCCAGGGGCGACGGAACGCCGAATTTGTTCGCGGCCAGTGGCGGGAGGGTCAAGTCGGGCGCCTCGCTGGTATGCGACGAGTCGCACCAGCGCGAAGCCGGCTCGACCACGGCCTTGACCGCCTCGTAGCGGGACGAAGGCACCGACTGCTGACTCTTTTCGTTGCAGCCGCTAGCGAGCAAGAGAGTGAGAAGAACGTATTTCACAGGCGGCAATCGATCCAGGCGATAAAGGATGAACGGTTCAGCTCGGCACTGCCACATCCATCGCCGGAGCGCGAACGTTTCCATTGGCAAAACTGCTGGTCAAGCTGAGCGAACTCCTCGCCGAGCCACAAGAGACCGACCTCTTGATCGATGTCTGGATCTTGAAACTTGCCGCGAATGTAGTCGAGCACCGCGTTTCCACGACGGTGACTGAGGTCGCGATTGTGCTCGGTCGAACCTTCGGGTGAAGCGCGCGAAACCACGAAAAAGTAGGAAGCGCCCCGACGATCCGAAAAGGTCTGCTCGAGCAAGGCTGCGCTGGCAGCGTCGAGGTCGGCGCTGTCCTTGTCGAACTGAATGATCGCCGCGCGATCGGCGAGCGGCGAAAACAAGGCGTTGAAATCCCCGCCGGACATGGAGGCCACCTGGCGAGCCTGCAATGGCTGGCAACCACGCGTGCTGCCGCCGGTAGCGAGACCACACGAGGTAAGCACGCGCTTGAGGATCACCTTCAGATCGCCCGAACAGTAACCCATGTCGGACGCGCTAGCCGTCGCCACCTCGGGCAGTTTGCCTTGGCTCTCGGCCAAGCGCGAGGCCGCTGCGCGAGTCCACGACGCCACGGAGACGCCGATCACGGCCACGGTGACGAGAAGGAGGATGAGGTGCGTTCGGCCGGTGTTCATCGCGCTACCTCGCTGGATGTCTGGGCAAGAACGCGCGAGAGCACGTAGTCAAGACCGAGATCCGTGTCCTCGTCAGGAAGCTTCTGATTGCGCACGAAAAGCTGCGGCGTCAGCACGGGCAGCGAATTAGCGACGATCCAACGCAAGCCCTTGTTGACCCGCGCGCGAACCGCCGGCTGTCCAACACATCCGGCGACCTCGGGGAACTGCTGCTTGATACTGGTGTAGATGGCCGACTGGCCCTGCGCTCCCCGTGCCCGGAGTTCTTCCTGATGGGCGAAGGCCCAGTCGAGGACCGCGCTCGCACGCGAACCGGCGCACAGCACCGCCTCGCTGACCGCGCACGCACCCGGATGCAGCGATTCGCCGACCATCCAGTTGCATTCCTTGTCGAGCGGAAACAAGACCATTTTGATCTGCAAGCGATCGCCGAGGCCGCTGGCCGAGAGCCGCTCGGAAAATGCCTTGCAAGCCGGGCACAGAGGATCCAGCACCTCTACCGACGGGACCTGGCCCCGTCCCGGCACGTCCAGCATGACACCGTACTTGTCTTCCGGATGGCGCAGCCCCGAGGTCTGCAGCAACGAATCGGCGTACGCGGGCTTGAGCGTAAGGTAAAGCAGGAGCGGCAGCGCCACCAGGGCGAGGCCTTCGACAAAGTAGAAGGCCCACTGGCTAAGTGCGTTCGACTTCCGCTCGCCGGCTGCCGGCGTGAGAACATGCGCGACAATGGCGGCAACGAAAACGCCCAGCGACGAAACGTAGATGCCAACGCACACCTTGCAGAAGGTGCCGATTCGGGTGGCGGAAATGAGCGCGTAGATGATCGACGTGAGCACGGGGAGCGCCGTAGCCGCCACCATGAAGGTCGTTTCGACGCGCACCATGCGTTTGCGCAGCAAAAGGTCGACCGCGCGGAAGAGCAAGAAGGCGAACACGCCGAAGGCCGGCAGCGCGATCGGAATACCGCCCCAGGTCAGGTCGCGCAAGACCGAGGAATACGGGCTCATCAGCACGGCGTGGCAGCCCGACGAGCCGCTGGCATCCTTGGCGCCAAGCCCGGGCACGATGGAACACGTGATGGCGTGGACCTGGCGGTCGAGGTGCGCGATGAAGTCGTACGACGACACCGCCGCAAAAACCACACCGGCCAGGGCGAAAGCAGCCAAAACAATCAGGGTCTTGCGTGGACTGGCTGCGCCCGCCTGCTGATCGGGTACGTTGGGCTGGGGCATAGTGGGCAAACCATAGGCCACGAGGCCCGCCGAATCCAGTTCTCGGCAGCGCGCCACGAGACCCGCTTCGAGTTAACTGATGGACGTGGTATCAAGAGGCTGGTTTCTTGCGCCCATAGCTCAATTGGATAGAGCACCGGCCTTCTAAGCCGGGGGTTGCAGGTTCGATTCCTGCTGGGCGCGCCACGACCGATTTCCCAAGTCACTCACAGGGACAGCAGTAGAACAGCACATTGCTCGGCGTGGGACCGGGGATAGCCGTGCAGCCGAGCGTCGTATCCGGCGAGGGGATCGAAGAGGGCATCATCGTGTCGCCGGTGCAGGTCAGGGCGTATTCGGACACCGAGCAAGCGTCGTGGCAGGTGCCGGTCACCAGCTGCCCGTCCGGACCCCTAATCGTGCCGTCTTGCGCGTTAACCGAGCCGCCGTTCGGCACCGTGCAGATGTCGAAGGTCGGCTTGGCCCAGCAGCCGACGCGACTGGCGTCTCCGCTCGAAGCAACGCTGGCGGGCCAGCGACACGCGCCCGCGTCGACGATGGTCGAGGTCCCGGCGCTGGCATCCGGCTCGGCTTGCTGCGGTCCCTCTTGCTGGCACTCGGGTGTGCCCGTGATGTTGAGGCACCGATTGGGCGCACAGCACTCGCTGTTGCTCCCGCAGGCGTGGAACAACGGATAGCAGACAGGAGCCGTGTCCGAGCTCGCTTGCTCCGACGCGTCCGGTGCCGCATCTGCTTCCGTCAGCGAATCCGCTGCGTTCGATCCACATGCTGCCGGGAAAAAAAGTGCGACGGCGGCAACCGCCGCACGAACCGGGCTCATCGCAGAATTGGTCACCTGGCGATTCTGCCGCCAGATCACGCCTTTGGCCACGACGATATCGGTCGTCCGTCACTGCGCCAGCGATCGCGATCACTCCACAGTGTCGCGAGAGGCGGAATGCAAATCCGCCACCCAAGCATCGCAGCCTCGGCCAAGAAACTCTCTCGCTGCCTACTTCATCTAAAGCCGACGAGGTCGATGTGAATGTGTAGAAACATCAGAACGCTCTTCAATTTCGATCCGCCCGTTACCCCCGAAGAGGTGAAGGCAGCTTCGTTGCAGTTCGTGCGCAAGATCAGCGGCTTCACCAAGCCGTCCAAGGCCAACGAAGCCCCCTTCCAAGCGGCGGTCGACGCCATCACGGATATCGCGAACCGCCTCCTCCATTCCTTGGAGACGACCGCGCCAGCCAAGAACCGTGTAGAGGAGGCCGCCAAGGCAAAGGCGCGTGCGGCCGAGCGCTACGGTGCCTAACTTCCGCGAAGTGCGCACTCCTCAGCATGGCTTTCAAGGACCAGAATCATCAGGCTGCTTGTTCGTGCTCTGTGCGCTCGCGACCATGGGAGGACTGTGTCTCGGACGCTCTCCCCGACGCGCCTGTCGAACCGAATACGTCTCCGCAATAGTGGAAACCAGCCTCGTCTTCAAATCCATCACGGGCGCTTCGGCTCACCTTTACAAGCGCGAGCAGACTGAACAATAAGAGGAAGCCTAACAGTCCCAGGAAGAGGAGCATGCACTCTTCATCGACGCAAGCCACGCCGTCTTTAAGTCGGGAAAGCCTCAGTAACATGACATCAGCCCGGAACCGGTAGTTCTTGCCCACCGAAGCAGCGCCAGGCAAGAATTGCCTAGCCATCCCCGTCCTCAGGGCGAGAGAATCTCGCCGCGGGTTTCCAGGGCCTGGTTCGCCGGGCCATGCAGAGCCAGGTTCCAGACCACGACGACGTACGCAAACCGCTGAATCAACCCGCTTCGATCGAGGGGTCTGTCAGTTTCGTACGCGACGTGCAGCTCGAAAGGCGGCCGATGAAGGATGATCTCAGGCGTGAGATCGACCTCGGACGGCGAAACCGGGTTGGCGTGCCGATCCGTGAAAAGCGTGGCCTCGAGGCCGATCGAAAGGACGTCGGCATAAGCCGAGATTTCCGTCCGCGCGGCGTAGCGAAACAGGGCGATGCCCGTGTTGTCGGGCCGGGCGGCGTAGGTCGGGTTTGCGAAAAACCAACCGAACGTCAGGAAGCCCGAAACATCACCATCGTGAAGGATCTCCGCCAGGCGATCGAACGATCGACGAAGCGAGTACAGACAGCGGGCACGAAAATCGCCGTAGGTTTGAGTGAACCCGCCGCGGTCGACCGGCATGTCGTGCTCGAATCGCGTCCCCAGCTCGATCGCGGCCGGCCCAAGGGCAAACGTGGAAGTCACGCCGGCGATCACATCCAGCTCCGTGGGAAGCAATGCGCGCGACGCACCCTCGGTGCGATCGCTGAACAAGTTCACGTCGAGCGGCAGGGACAAATAATTTCCGATCAGGTCGACATCGGCGTGGCCCGCGTAGCGCATCAGCGCAAGACCGGTGTTGTCGGGCCGAGCGGCGTAGGTCGGGTTGTAGAACGCGGGTCCTATCAGGAGGCTGCCGGACAGGTCGAACCCGCGCTCGCTGACATCGGGCTTTCCCTCGTGCGCGCTGCCTTGTTTATCAAGCGCCGAAGCCGTCGCAGGCAACAGGATGGCCGAGGCAACGAGAAGTCCGGCCATCGGCAAGGACCCGATTGATGATGCTGCTCGCACGTGTTGCGCTTTTGGTTCGCGACTCGAGGTCTGGAAACGCTCCCTAGGCCGCGCGATGTTTTAGCTGCGCACCGAGTAAGGGGCAAGTTACATGTCTGCACCTGACCCGACGCCTTCTAGGTCGGCGCACCGGCTCCATCTTGCCGCGCGAAACTCGAAGACGCGCGAATCTTTCGCACTTCAGTCGAGCTCCCGACAATAGCTGTTGGGGCAGTTTATCTTCAGCAGGTGTCCCGGTGCGAAACATGAGGAGGCTGGTTCATGCGACTTGCAAAGTCTGATTTCCGGTTCGCGTTGCTTGGCGCGATGGCGGGCGCGACGATTGGTTTCTTCGGCTGTTCGGCATCGAGCTCTACGGGCGCTTCCACAAGTGGTGGTGCGAAGGGCCTCGGCGGGACAAACACCTCGGGCGGAGCCACGGGAGTCGGCGGCCAAAGCACGACCGGCGGCAGCAGCGGTTCGGGTGGAACGCAAGCGACAGGAGGTGTCACCAGCGCGTCGGGTGGCCGTACCGGATCGGGTGGCGTCAGCAGCAGTCCCCTCGGTGGCACGACCAGCTTGGGCGGGCAGACCGGGTCAGGCGGACAGACCGGTTCGGGTGGCGCCAACGCCTCGGGTGGCGCATCAGCGGGCGGACAAACGGGCAAAGGCGGCGCAAGCGCGGCAGGCGGTGCTGGAACAAGCGGCACCGGAGGCGCGGCCGGCGGCGCCACGGGAGCCGGTGGAACGACCGACAGCAGTTGTCCAGCCGGAGGGCCGGCGAATGCCAATGTCACCATCAACAACACCGGCCCTTGGAACGACACCACGGGCAAGCATATTCAGGCTCACGGGGGCGGGTTACTCAAGGTCTGCGATACGTGGTACTGGTTCGGCGAAGACAAAACTCAGAACACGAACGGTACCGGCAACTTCCACGCTATCAGCTGTTACGCCTCGAAGGATCTCGTCACGTGGGAGCATCGCAATACGGTCGTCACGACAAGCACGGATCCTGTCCTGAACAACGTCAACTTGATCATCGAACGGCCCAAGGTCCTCTACAACGCTTCAACGAAGATGTACGTGATGTGGGCGCACTGGGACATGGAATCATGCTCCGGAGGTGGCGGCGGCTATTGTGACTCCGAGGCCATCGTCTTCACCAGCCCCACGGTGGATGGCAACTACAAGTACGAGAAACATTTCCAGCCTGGGGGCGGCAACACCTCGCGCGACTGCACGTTGTGGCAGGAGCCGGATGGGACTGCCTACTTCGTGTCCACCGGCGGGCCGGGCGGAAACGCGGGGGGCAATTTTCACGATACGGAGGTCTACCTGCTCTCGAGCGACTATCTGAGTGTTCAGACCACCACGAAGATTTGGCCCAATGATACCCGCGAGGCCTACGCGTTCTGGAAGGCCAATGGCAAGTACTACGGCGTCAGCTCGGCCCAGACCGGTTGGGCTCCCAACGAGGCAGCCTATTTGACCTCCACGGGCACGATTGCCGGGCCGTGGAACAACAATTTCACCCCGCTTGGCCAGAACAACTCGACGTGGAGCTCCCAGCCAACCTACGTGATCCCGATCGTGGGCAGCCAGACGACGACCTACATCTACGCGTCTGACATATGGAACTCCAACAACCTGAGCCTTTCGACGTACCTCTGGCTGCCGCTCAAGTTCGACGGCACGACGTGGACTTTGAGCTACTCGGCTCAGTGGTCCATCAATCTCGCGACAGGTGTCGTGACCGGCAACTGACAACTCTTCCATCCTGGCGGCACCCGCGGAAGCGTGCACGACGGGCGCTGTCCTGATGTGACACGCCGAAGCTGGACCTAGAGGACCTGCACGGTCCGATATACGATATTACTAGCTTGAAACCTCGTCGACACATGAAACCGGACAACTTTGGTCTGTTAACATGTCGTTTTCCCCAAGCAGCACCCACGCCACCACCTGCTGCTACTGCGGCGTGGGCTGTGGAATCGTCGTCCGCAAAGATCGGTTGGGAGCGCTTTCGCTAGCCGGCGATCCCAATCACCCCGTCAACCGCGGCAACCTTTGTTCCAAAGGTCGCCAGCTGCTTTACACGGTCCAAGACCAGTCCGATCGCCTCCTCTACCCCGAGGTCCGCGAGACCCGCGACGTGCCGCGCCGCCAAGCCAGCTGGGACGAAGCCCTCGATCGCATCGTGGCCGGCTTTCGCTCTGCCATCGACCGGCACGGGCCTGACTCGGTTGGTCTTTACGTTTCGGGCCAGTTCTTGACCGAGGAGTACTACCTCGCCAACAAGATTGCGAAGGGCTTCCTCGGCACCAACAACATCGACACGAATTCCCGTCTGTGCATGAGCTCGGCGGTCGCCGGCTATAAGCTCGCGCTTGGCGAGGACAGCGTGCCCGGGTCGTACGAAGATGCGGATCTTGCCGACTTGTTCCTCGTCGCAGGCGCAAACCCCGCGTGGTGCCACCCGATCCTCTTTCGCCGCATCGAAGAGAGATTGCAGAGCGAACCCAAGCGAGCGCGCATGATCGTGGTGGATCCTCGCCGCACGCAGAGTGCGGCCATGGCCGATCTTCACCTGCAGCTCCAGCCGGGCACGGACATCACGCTTTTCCATGCCATCGCTCGCGCACTCATCGAGGCGAACGCCATCGATCGCGATTTCATTGACGCTCACACCGAAGGCTTCGCCGAGCTTCGCGAGCGCGCCTTCACACGTACGCTCGACGAGGCCGCCGCCACGTGTCGCATCGAAGCCAAGGACATTGCCACCGCTGCGCGCTGGATTGGCGAATCCCAGGGATTTCTATCGCTGTGGGCAATGGGCCTCAACCAAAGCGTCGTCGGGGTGAACAAAAACCTCGCTCTCATCAATTTGCATCTGCTCACCGGGAAAATCGGAAAGCCCGGCCACGGTCCGTTCAGCCTGACCGGCCAACCCAACGCCATGGGCGGGCGCGAAGTGGGCGGGCTTGCGAATTTGATGAGCGCCCACCGCGACATGAACAATCCCGACCATCGAGCCGCGATCGCGAAGTTTTGGCGCGTGCCGAGTGTTCCCGCCTCTCCCGGCTTGACGGCGGGCGAGATGATGCAGGCTCTGTGCGACGGCCGCCTCAAGGCGCTTTGGATCATGTGCACCAATCCCATGGTCAGTTGGCCGGATCTGGCGCAGGCCGAGCGCGCGCTTCGCTCGGCAGAGCTCGTCGTGGTCCAAGATATCTCCAATCGCTCGGACACCTTGCAGTACGCGGACATCGTGTTGCCGGCGGCGGGTTGGCTGGAAAAAGAAGGAACCATGACCAATTCCGAGCGCCGGATCTCGTACCTGTCGAAGGTGAGCGAGCCGCCCGGCCAGGCGCTGCCCGACGGCGAAATCCTGCTTCGCTTCGCGCACAAGATGGGCTGGCAACCTTGGTTCGATTACCAGTCGATGGCGGACGTTTACCGCGAGCATGCGGCGCTCACCAAGGGAACCTCGATCGACATCAGCGGCCTCGATCACGAGCGCCTGCGCTCCGAAGGAACGCTGCAGTGGCCAGTTCCCCATCGCGGCCATCCAGGGACGCCTCGTCTTTTCGCCGATGGTCGATTTCTCCGTGCCAGCGGCCGCGCAAAGCTCCACGCCGTTCCCGACGACAACCCGTCCACGGCGACAAGCTTCACGCATCCGCTGATGCTGACGACCGGACGTATTCGCGACCAGTGGCACACCATGACCCGGTCGGGAAAGGTCGCGAAGCTGCGCAGTCACGAGCCGCAGGCGCGCCTCGATATCCACCCGCGCGATGCTGCCAGTCGCGACATCGCCGATGGCAATCTCGTGGTGGTCACGGGCGAGCGTGGCGAAGTCAGGCTACGCGCGCGCCTCAGCAACGATCTGAAGCCCGGCGTGACCTTCCTTCCCATGCACTGGGGGCGCATCCTCGACCGCCAGGAAGCCCGCGCCAACAACTTGACCCATGCCCGCTGGGATCCCATCTCGAAAGAGCCGGATCTGAAGCTGGCGGCGGTAGAGGTCAAGCGCTACCGTCCTGCCAGAAGACGGATCGTCGTCGTGGGAGCGGGCGCCGCAGGACTCGCCTTCGTGCGCGCGTACCGGCAGGACAATCCACACGACGAGCTCGTCGTCTTCAGCCGAGAGACCTTGCCGTTCTACGATCGCGTCCGCTTGCCCGAGATCGTCACCCAGCACGCCGCTTGGCAATCGCTCGGCATGCTCGAGGCGGACGAAGCCGCCGCGCTCGAGCTGCAGATCCATTGCGGGCGAGGCATCGTTACCATCGACCGATCGAACAAGCGCGTGCGCGACTCGACCGGCGAATGGCATGCCTACGATACCCTGGTCTTGGCCACCGGCAGTCGACCGGTGTGGCCGAGCGATACGCCCACGCACCAGCGGGGCTTGCATGGCTTGCGCACGTACGCCGACGCGGAAGCCATCATTGCCTCGGCAGAAACCGGCCGAGCCGTGGTCATCGTCGGCGGTGGGCTAGTCGGCATCGAGCTTGGAACGGCCCTGCGCGCAAAAGGGCTGCCCGTGCACATCGTGCAACGTTCGGCTCAATTGATGAACAAGCAACTGGATGAGATCGCGGCCGCCATTTTGCGCGATGAAATCCTCGATCGCGGCGTCGAGCTCCACTTTCTCGACCAGGTCGTGATGTGGAGTGGCGACGAGTGGATCGACGAGGTCATGCTTGCCTCCGGCAAGGCCTTGCGTGACGTCACCCTCGTCTATGCCATGGGCACCGTCCCGAACGTCGAGCTGGCAGGCAGTTGCGGGCTGATGGTCAATCGCGGCGTGGTGGTCGACGAAGCCATGCGATCGAGCGATCCGGATATCCTCGCGCTCGGTGAGATAGCGGAATTCGACAACCATCTTTATGGAACCACCTCGGCCGCCGAAGACCAAGCGCGCGCCGCTGCCGCTTTCCTGGCCGGCGATATCCAGTCGGTCTACGCCGGCTCCGTAGCACAGAACATCCTCAAAATGCCGGACTTCAAGCTGGCCAGTCTCGGCTTGGCCCGGCCGCCCGCCGACGACTTGAGATACGAAGAAATCGTCTTCCTCGACCGCGCGGCACGCCTGTACAAGAAGTGCATCGTCCACAACGACCGCTTGGTGGGCGCGCTTCTCGTGGGCGAGCTTGGAGAGCTTGGCAGTTTACGCGAGCTGATCCGAAGCGGTGAAGAGCTGGGCTCTCAAAGGCAGACTCTCTTGCGCGGAGGCTCCGCGGCAAGCACGCGCGGCGGAGGCAAGATCGTGTGCAGCTGTTTGTCGGTCGACGAAGGTGCCATCCGGAAGGCGTGCGCCAGCGGGGCGAGCACGATGCAAACGCTCATGGCGGCGACCAGCGCCGGAACCGGCTGCGGGAGTTGCCGCCCCGAGCTTGCGTCGTTCCTGCGCAAGCCAGCCAAGCAAGACTCGGGTGAAATTCTGTTGGAGAAAGTTTCGTGAGCTCTCTTCTGTCCCTGCCCGTCGTGCGCAACCCCGACCAGCCCGCGATCGTCGACGTTCGCGGCCGCGCCCTCCGCGACCTGCGAATTTCGCTCACCGACCACTGCAACTTGCGCTGCACCTACTGCATGCCGGCGCATCTCTTCGGAGCCGGACATCGCTTTCTGCCGACCGACAAACTGCTGACCTTCGAGGAGATCACCGCTCTCGTGAAAGTCGCCGCCGGGCTCGGCCTGCGCAAGGTGAAGCTGACGGGGGGCGAGCCGCTGCTGCGGCCCCAGCTTGCGCAACTCGTCCGCATGATCCGCGAGGCAGCTCCGTCCATCGAGATCGCGCTGATTACCAACGGTATCCTGCTGGCGCCACTGGCGGCCGAGCTGCGCGAGAGCGGACTCGACCGCATCACGGTGAGCGTCGACAGTCTTCGCGCCGAGCGCTTCGCCACTATCAGCGGTCGCGGCCAGCAACTCGACAAGGTCTTGGCCGGAATCGAGGCGGCCCGGCGCGCCGGGTTTCATCCTATCAAGATCAACATGGTGGTGATCCGCGACGTCAACGACGACGAAGTCGTGCCCATGGCCAGCTTCTTCCGAAGGAACGGCACCATCCTGCGCTTCATCGAATACATGGACGTCGGTACCCGCAACGGCTGGCAACGAGGCCAAGTTGTAGGTGCCGCTGAAATTCTCGAGCGATTGCGGCGCCACGCCGATCTCGAACCCGTCACGCGCGACTATCGAGGAGAAACGGCCGAACGCTACCGCTACAGCGACGGCTCGGGGGAAATTGGCTTCATCGCCAGCGTCACGCAGCCGTTTTGCGGCGATTGCAATCGTCTGCGCCTCTCGGCCGACGGACGGATCTACGGCTGTCTCTTTTCGAACGAAGGCTTCGACCTCGGGCGCGTGGCGCGCAGCCAGGGTGAGGCCGCTGCACGTGAGGGTCTGATTCGATTCTGGCTTCACAGGCAGGACCAATACTCCGTCGAGCGAAGCACTCGGTCCACGCCAGATAAGATCGAAATGTTCTACATCGGAGGCTGACGTGGCATCGACGGGCTTCACCCATCTGGACGCACAAGGGAATCCGCGCATGGTCGACGTCTCGGACAAGCCAGTCTCGGACCGCGTGGCGAAGGCCTCTGCCGAGGTGTGGTTTCCACCCGATGTGGCCACCGCGCTCGGCTTGGCCGAAGGCAAGGACGTGCACAGCGCCAAGGGCCCGGTGTTTCAGACCGCGACCATCGCTGGCGTCATCGCGGCGAAGCGCACGCACGAGCTCATTCCCTTCTGCCATTCCGTGCCGCTCGATCACGTCGCGGTGGACATTCGCGCCGAGCAGGGCGGCGTCGTCCGAATCGTCAGTACCTGCCGCACGAGTCATCGCACCGGGGTCGAGATGGAGGCACTCACCGCTGCCAGCGTCGCCGCCCTGACCGTCTACGACATGTGCAAGGCGCTTTCGCATGCGATTGAGATCCGATCCGTCGTCCTCTTGGCGAAGTCCGGAGGCAAGAGCACGTATGCGCGAGAGTAATATTACCAACCATAAGGAAAGCCGACGCCGAGCCTGGCGCTTCAACCCCTACGAGATCGCCGTCTGCGGTTACAAGAACAGCGGCAAGACCACGCTGCTCGAACGTCTCGCCGTGCCGCTTGGCCGCGACCTGCGCCTCGCCTACCTCAAGCACGACGCGCATCAATTTTCCATGGACCACCCTGGGAAAGACACCGATCGCCTGCGCCAGGCGGGGGTTCCGTCGGTTGCCATCACGGGCGAGTCTGGGTTCGCGAACCTCGGCGATCGGCAAGACAGCGAGCTGCTTGCGCCCTACCCTCTGCTTGCCGCCGATGCACTTCTCGTCGAGGGCTACAAAAAGAGCGATCTGCCGCGCATGATGCTGCTCGATGAAGGCCTGACCATCGTCGACGATCCGGCATGGCTGACGGCACCGCCCATCGCGGCGATTCATCCCTGGAAAGCGGCAAGCCCCGCAGAAAGCGCCGCGCACGAGAGCGTCGAGCGGCGCCTGGGCAGGCTGCCGTGGTTCAGCCGCGACGACATCTCCGGCATCGCCAGCTTCGTCCGCGCATTTTGGCAAAGCCGCGTTCCACCGGTCCACGGGCTCGTGCTCGCGGGCGGCCATTCCACGCGCATGGGACGTGACAAGGCGCTGCTCGACTACCACGGGATCGCGCAGCTCGACCATTGCGTGCAGTTGCTTTCCACGCTCGGCATGAACGTCAAGGTCTCGTGCCGGCCCGACCAGGAGCAGGAGACCGCACGCCGTCGCTATCCGCTGCTGCAAGACCGCTTCTTGGACCTGGGCCCGCTAGGCGGAATCTTGACTGCCTTGTCGAGCGACGCGAGCGGCGGCCAGAGCTGGCTGGTTCTTGCCTGCGATCTGCCGGCCGTGAGTGCCGACGTACTCGCCGCCTTGCTGGCGGCCCGCAATCCCTTTCGCTTTGCAACCGCGTTTTGCGACAGCGACGGGTTCCCGGAGCCGCTGTGCACGATTTGGGAGAGCAAAGCGTATCCGCGCCTGCTTCAGTTTCTGGGCCTGGGCCAGGCGTGCCCGCGCAAGTGCTTGATCCATTCGCCCACCCACCTCCTCGATGCGCCCGAGCCACGCGCCCTCGACAACGGGAATTGCCCGCAGGACTTCGAACGAATTCGCCATGATCTCGACACGCGAAGCTGACCAGCGGATTGACGACGTCTTTGCCGGACTCGCCCGCCGGATTGACAGAGAACAGGTTGTGCTCGGCGAATGCCTCGGTCGGGTGTTGGCCAGCGACATCGTCGCCGATCGCGATCAGCCGCCCTTCCACCGTGTCGCCATGGACGGCATCGCCGTCGCCCTCGCAGGCGACCGTTCCATCCGCACCAACGTTTTCAAGATTCGCGGCAGCCTGTCGCCTGGGCAAGACGGCAGTGGCACCGAAGATTTCACTGATCCCGATAGCGCCATTGAAGTCATGACCGGGGCCGCACTTCCGCCGCCGTGGAATACCGTCGTGCCCTGGGAGGATCTCGAACCGTCGAGCGGTTCCGAGCGGCGATTGCGAGCGAATGCTGCACTTTCGCCCGGGCTCAACATCCATCGGCGCGGCAGCGACTATCGCGACGGCGATTTGCTGCTTCAGTCCGGCACCCTCTTGCGTGCTCCCCATCTCCACGTGCTTGCCAGCGTGGGCTGCTCCGCCGTGCCCGTCCTTGCTCGTCCGCGGGTAGCGCTGGTCAGCACCGGCGACGAGCTCGTCGCCGTCGACGCCACGCCCGGGCCGCAGCAGATTCGCATGTCCAACATGCCCGCGCTCAATGCCTGTCTGAAGCGAGCAGACCTTCCGGTCGGCACGACCATGCACAGTGCCGACCGTGAAGACGATCTGAGACGCAACCTCGCTGCAGCGCTTGCCGCCAGCGATGTCGTTTTCATCAGTGGCGCGGTTTCCAAAGGAAGCAAGGACTTCGTGCCCGCGGTGCTCGATTCTCTCGGCTGCAATCGTGTGTTCCACGGTGTTGCGCACAGGCCGGGCAAGCCCATGTGGTTCGGCACGTCGCCTCAGGGGGGCGTCGTCTTTGCTTTGCCGGGCAATCCGGTGTCGTCGCTCGTCTGCTTCGTCCGGTACGCCCTGCCACGACTGCGCCGCTGGGGCCAATCGCCCTTGCTGAGCGACCCCAGTGCAGTTTTCCTACCACTCGCCGATGCGGTGAAAGCGCATCCGGGGTTCACCCTCCTCGTAGCCGCGCAGGTGGTTGCGCGCGCCGGTGAAGTCACAGCATTGCAAACCGATAAGAGCAAGGGCTCGGGCAACTACGCCGGCCTCTTGTCCACCGATGGAATCGCCGAAATTCCTGCCCAGGACGCGATGGTGCCTGCAGGCTCGCCAGTTCGTTTTTTCCCGTGGCCTTAGCAAAGGACGACCATGCAAATCCACCTGACCTACTACGCGATTCTGCGCGAGCGGCGCGGGGTCGACCGCGAAACCGTCGACGTAGGCGACGGCAGCTTGCGCGCTCTCTACCAAAGCCTGCGCCAGACCTATGATTTTCCTTACGACGAAAAGCATATCCGGCCCGCCATCAACGATGCGTTCTGTCCATGGGAGCGGACGATTGTCGACGGCGATCACGTCGTCTTCATTTCGCCGGTTGCGGGAGGCTAACGGTGTTGGCGCCGCTCTTCTCTTTGACGGAGGAAGCGATTCCCGCAGCCTCCCCGTTTTCAATTTCGTCTAGCGCGGGTGCGCTCGTCGCGTTCGATGGCATCGTGCGCGACCACAACGAAGGACGCTCCGTGGTGGCACTCGAGTACTCCGCCTACGTCGCGCTTGCCGAGCGGGAAGGCGAATCCATTGTCCGCGATGCCATCGAGCGCTTCGGTCTGCTGGCCGCAGCCTGCATCCATCGCACGGGCGCCCTCGTGATCGGCGACGTTGCCGTCCGCGTGTGGGCAAGCGCCGCGCATCGCACGGCCGCCTTTGCCGGCTGCGCCTTCATCATCGACGAGGTGAAGGCGCGCGTGCCCATCTGGAAGAAAGAGACCTACGTCGATGGCAAACCGAGGTGGGTCGAATGCCAGCACTCGGGAGCCAGCGCTCACAAAGGCGGATAGGCGTTGGCCATCAGCTCCTGAAATTGCCCCGAGAACCACGCGCCGGACAGCGGAGCATCGGGCAGGGCACCGGACATGTTGTTCTTGTTGCGCGCGTTGCCGGTGTACGTCGGGTCGCACATGCGATCGAACCCCTTGCCCTGATCGTTGGCGATCTGTTTGCTGGCGCCGTCGGACTCGCCCGGTGGCTTGATCCAGACGTAGGCGTGAATGCCGTCCTTGTCGACGGCTTGGGGCCGCTCGCCCAGACCCGCGCCTTTTTGATTGCACCAATTGCCGGCGTGAATGCGGCGGTCGATGCGGCTTTGGTCCACCAGCGTATCGGGATCGGTCGCGGTACTGGCGGCGGTTGGGCGACCCGCGCCGCCCCAACCGTTGCGAGACGTATCGATGATCATTCCGATGGTGCTCGGGTAGCCTTTCGAGATGAGCATCTTGCGGAAGTCCGCCGCGAAGGTCAGCTCGTCGGCGTACTGGTTCCAGTCGAGCCACTTGCTCGGCCGAGTCTTGTCGTTGACCACGAAAAATGGCTCGCTGAGCACCGAGTAATTGGCGGTGTTGAGAATGAAGCCCGTCACCGTGTCGAAGCCACCGTCGGCGTCCTTGGCCGTGCTGGCCATCAAATCGGCTGTCGGGCCCATGTTGCTGTCCCAGCCGATCCACCCGTGGTGGGCAGCGTCGACGTAGTTGTACGTGTTCGGGATCTTGTGCAGCTTCGACAGCGCGTACTGAATTCCCTTCACGTAGTTGCCGTTGGCCTTCATGGTGTCGCACATCGGCGTGGCGCCGGGTTGGCCGTTGGTGTTGGTGACGAGGTTCGGCAGCGAGTCGATCTCGATGATGTTGATGATGCGAAGGTTGGCGTAAGCCACGTCCCCTTCGATGCCGGCAATCGGATCGATGTATTCTTTCTGATAGCGATCGATGTCCGTGGGACCCAACTCGCCGTTCGAGGCCAAGGCAGCGCAGTCGCGACCGGGAAGGTCGTAGATCACGAACTGCGCGTAGGCGGCGTTCTGAGCCACCGCCGCGTCGAGGTGGTCACGCAAGCCCATGCTTCCCGTGCCACCATAGATGGCCGCGATGCGATCCATCCATACGCCGGTCGGAGTATTCGAGATGCGGCTGCCGCCCGCCTCGGCATCGGCCTTGGCTTTCCACTCGGGATTCACGTAGCCCTTGCCGCCCACGAAGGGATTCGGCACTCGCGCAGGCGCCGAGCCACTGATGTTGACCTTGACCGCGACGGCATCGGAGACGACCGACTTTCCCGCCGCGTCGGTGGCTTGCGCGGTGTAGCTGTGGTCCCCGTTGTCAGCCGAAGTCAACGCGACGTACGCCGTGTACGGGTAAACGGTGACCGTGGCAACCGATTTGCTGCCGTCGAAGAATTCGACCTTGGCCGCCGCCTTGGGATCGACGGTGGTGGCCATCAGTCCAAGATTTCCAGCGACCGTCACATTGGTCGTGGAGGCCTTGAGTGAGACGGCGGACAGCTTGCCCGTCGTGGGGCTTGTCGTGGACGATGTTGCAGTGCCGCTGCCGGAGGTGTTGGAGGTCGATGTCGTCGATGCCGTGCTGGTCGAAGTGACGGTGACGGTGGCCTGGGTGGTTTGCGTTTGTGTCTGCGTCTGGGTTTCCGTGCTGGTGGTCGTGAGCGTGGCGATGGCAGTCGCTGTCTCCGTGCCCGAGACAACCGCCGTGACGACGCCTGTCGTCGTGTTGGTGACGACGTTCGTGACCGTGCTCGTGCCGATGGTCGTGCCGGTCGTCACCGTGGTGCCAGTCTGCGTGCCAGTGACAATCTCCGTGACCGTCACCGTGACGGTCTGAGGGTGGTCGTCGTTACCGCCCGAGTGACAGGCACCGACGGTAGCGGCGAGTCCAACGAAAAGGAACGATAGCGCTGAGATCTGCTGTTTCACGTTTGCTCTCCATACTGCTGAGAACGCGTTCTAGTTCGTGTCCCGGACGAGATTGCTTGGAGCGGACACGATCTCCGTGATTGACGAATTCAACTTCTCCCTCAAAAACACCCTGCCGCGGTCAATGGGAAGCTCGACCGTTTCTTTTTTCACGATCGCGACGAATCGGATGCGATGCACGGTCGTGTCGATAACTTGAACCGCGCGGCCGGGCGCGCGATCCTCCCTGCATGCAAGTTCCCATGGTGCGTCCCGAGCTGGGCGAGGCCGAGGTCGAGGCGGTCGCGCGGGTGATTCGTTCAGGCTGGGTCGCCCAGGGATCGGAGGTCGCCGCCTTCGAACGCGAGCTGGCAGCCATCGTGGGCGCCCCATTTGCTGTCGCCGCTTCGAACTGCACGTCGGCCATGGAGCTTTGCTTGCGCGCGCTGGGCATCGGCCGCGGGGACGACGTGGCGACCGTCAGCCACAGCTTCATCGCGACGGCCAACGCCATCGTGGCGGTTGGTGCGCGCCCCATCTTCGTGGACATCGATCCGGCGACCTATGGCATGGATCCCGCCCAGCTCGACGCTGCGCTGACTCCCCAGACGCGCGCCATTTTGTGCGTTCACCAGCTCGGCTTTCCCTGCGACTTGAGCGGAATACTGGACGTTGCCCGAAAACGCGCGCTTCCCGTCATCGAAGACGCCGCATGCGCCATCGGCAGCGAAATTCAGCTCGGCGGTGCTTGGCAAACCCTTGGTAGGCCGCACGGCCTGGTCGCCTGTTTTTCATTTCATCCGCGCAAAGTCGTCACGACCGGCGACGGCGGCATGATCACGACCGCGGCTCCCGGGCTCGCCGAACGCTTGCGCCGTTTGCGCCAGCACGCGATGGCCGGCGCCGGCACCACCGTCCAGCGCGACGGCCCGCGCGTGACCTTCGAATCGTTCTTGGAGCCTGCTTACAACTTGCGCATGACGGACATGCAGGCTGCCCTGGCGCGACCGCAGCTTGCGCGCCTGCAGGGATCCATCGCCGCACGGCGCGCCCTGGCCGAACGCTACCGCCTTGCGCTTGACGACCACCCACTGCTGCAGCCGCCGCGCGAGCTGCCGTGGATGCGCGCCAATTTTCAAAGCTATCCCCTGCGCCTGCGCGACGGCGCGCATCTGTCGCAGCTCGAAATCATGCAGCACCTGCTCGATCGCGGCGTCGCGTCGCGCCGGGGCGTCGACAACGCGCACATGGAGCCTGCCTACGCCACAACGCCCTGGTCCTGTGGCCCCGAGCCCTGCGATGCCAAGCTGCACCGCCAAGGTCGCTGCCGACGCCTGCGCTGCTCGGAAGAAGCGCGCGACAAAACCATCCTCGTCCCGCTTTTTCATGGCATGAGAGAAGAAGAACAAGACCACGTGATCGCAACCCTGCGCGCCTTGCCCGCGTAGGTCATTCTCTCGCCATGAGCATCTACCTCGACAACGCTGCTTCCACCCCGCCTTCGCCCGAAGTCGTGGAAGCGGTGGCGCGCGCCATGCGCGAGCACTTTGCCAACCCGTCGTCGCTGCACAACCTGGGCGCCGCCGCGGCCCGGGCGCTCGCAGCGGCACGCGAGGAAGTTGCCAAGCTGATTCATGCCGAGCCCGACGAAGTCGTTTTCACGGGCAGCGGCACGGAAGCGAATGCGCTCGGCGTGCTCGGCGCTGCCCGCGCGGCTCGCGGCCACCACGTGGTCATCAGCAGCATCGAGCATGCTGCCGTCTTCAACTCGGCCCACGCTCTCGGCGACGGCTTTCAGGTTGACGAAGTCGGCCCACAAAAGGATGGCTGTTTAACCGTCGACGCCGTCCTTGCCGCGGTCAAGCCCGAGACCTCCGTCGTCGCGATCATGCTCGTCAACAACGAGGTCGGCAGCACGCAGCCGGTAGCCGACATCGCCCGCGCCCTGCGTGCCCTGGGACGGCGAATCCATTTCCACGTCGATGCCGTGCAATTTGCCGGGTTGGAGCCGCTCGACGTGCGCACCAAAGGCGCGGACTCGATCGCCATCTCGTCGCACAAATTGCACGGCCCCAAAGGCATCGGCGCCCTTTGGCTGCGCAAAGGCAAGCAACTGAGCGCCCTTTACGAAGGTGGTGGACAAGAGCGCGGTCTGCGCTCAGGCACGGAAAATCTGCCGGCTGCCGTCGGCTTCGGCGTCGCCGCCAAGCAAGCGCGCGAGCTCGGGAAAGAAGCGGCGCCGCGCGTGCGCGAGCTGCGCGACCGACTAGAAACTGCGATTTTGCGAGCCGTGCCACAGGCCACGCTCGCGCTACCGCCGTCCACACCGCGCGCTCCGCATATTGCCGCCGTTCTTTTGCCGGGCTTGCCAGCCGAGCCGGTCCTGCATGCGCTCGAAATGCGCGGCGTTTTCGCCTCGGAAGGCGCGGCCTGCTCGTCGCACAGCCGGGAGCCAAGTCGCGTGCAGCGCGCGCTCGGCATTCCCACCAGCACCGGCCTGTTGCGCTTTTCCCTGTCTCGCTTGACCACCGCGGACGAGATCGCGGCCGCCGCACAGGCCCTGGCCGAATCGGTCACCGAGGTCGCGAAAGTGGCGGGAACAGTGGTAAACCGACGGCGATGATCTCCATCCTGTGCCGCTTCGGCGAGCTCTTCCTCAAGGGCGGGAACCGAGGCTTCTTTCTGCGCGCCATGTTCGAAAACGTCCGGCGCTCGGTCCGCGATCTGCCCGAGGCCAAGGTCCTGACGCCGTATGGCCGCATTCTGGTACGCATCCCCGACGAGCTTCGCGACGACGCCTGCGCGCGCCTGGAGCGCGTCTTCGGCCTGGTTTCGCTTTCCGCAGGCGCCGAATGCGAGGCCACCCTGGACGCCATCACGGCAACCGCCGTCCGCGAAGCGAAGATGGCCATCGACCGCAATCCCGAGCTCGGCCGCAGCTTCAAGGTCGAGACGCGCCGGCCGAACAAGAAATTCCCCATACGCTCGCATGCCGTCGACTGCCACGTCGGCGGCGCCATCATGGACGCGCTCGGCCTGCCGGTCGACGTGCACAAGCCCAGCCTGCGCATCGGCATCGAGATCGGCCTGGAAGGCGTCTACGTGTTCGCGGAGATGCGCCAGGCACCCGGCGGCTTGCCCGTTGGCGTCTCGGGCCGCGCCTTGCTGCTGCTTTCGGGCGGCATCGATTCGCCGGTGGCCGGCTGGCTGGCGGCCAAGCGCGGCTTGGCGCTCGAAGCGCTGACCTTTCACTCGCCGCCCTTTACCGGCGAACGTTCGAAAGACAAAGTCGTATCACTTCTCAAGATCCTGTCGCGCTGGCAGGTGGCAAACACGCTGTGGGTCGCGCATTTCACGGAGACCCAACAACGGCTGCGCGAGGCCGGCCCCGCCGAGCTGGCCGTAGTCCTTTACCGGCGTATGATGCTCCGAGTGGCGGATCTGCTCTGTGAACGCACACGCTCGAGTGCCCTCGTCACGGGCGACAACTTGGGTCAGGTGGCCAGCCAAACCCTCGGCAATATGGCCACCATCGAAAACGCCGCTCGCCACATGGTGCTGCGCCCCCTGCTCACGTACGACAAGATGGAAACCACGGCGTTGGCCCGACGGATCGGCACGTACGATACGTCGTCCCTGCCGTTCGAAGACTGCTGCTCGCTGTTCATTCCCGCCCATCCCGCGACAGCCGCGCGTCTCGCCGATGTCGAGGCCGCCGAAGCGAAGCTCGATGTCGGCAAGGAAGCCGCCGCCATCGCCGACGCCTGCGAACGCATCAGCGTGTAACTTTCAAGGCGAGGGTGAGAGCCTACGATCCGCCTTCGTGATTCACTAGCGATCGATGACGTTTCCCATCCTTTGCCTTCTTGCCTGAACGTCACCATGGTCGTACGCGCCCCCCAACACTTTCGCTCCGTCACGGTCGCGCTCCCGGCCCCCGCGGACGATCCAGACACTTTCGGCTCCGAAGACACGGCCGCTCCAGACGTGCTCCATGATGCGTTTTGGCCCTGAGTGGATTCGACCGCTCAGTGCGAATAGAGGACGATCTCGCGAGTTCCGTCGGCGGCTTTGCGAGCAACGGCGATCTTGTTGCCCCCTGCCGACCAAGGAGAGGGCTGCGAGCTCGGTAGGGCAACTTCGCCGAGAACAGTTACCTTCCCGCTCGCCGGATCGAGTGTGAAGAAATCCAGCGCGTAGCGGTTTTCTTCCTTCATGTCGCCCTTGCTGCCCGGCCGATCGGCGACCAGCGAAAAGACGATTTTGCTGCCGAGCTGCCGCTGCTGAAGAGTCGTGCGGTCGTAGTCTTGCAGTGGCACCGACAAATTCAAAGGTCGCACTTGCTCGCCAGATCCGACCAGCTCGTAACCGTTCTGCCCCTCCGCCAGGACAATGACCGCCGGCTGATCGGGCTTCTCGCCACGCTTGCCGACGTAGTCGAGGTAGTTGTCCAATTTGGGCGGCCGCTTGCCCGGTCCGATCTTGGCGGCCTTGACGTCGTAGAGCGCGAACTCGGGCGGCTCGCGCACGTCGGTCTTGCGATTGTAAGTCCCCGGTCGCTGAACCATGGCCGACAAGTGGCTGTTCGTGAAACCTAAGAAGGTGGCGTGGCCGCTGCCGGCGATGGTGCCGTCGGCATCGACCACGACATCCTGAAGCAGGAGCGTGCCTCCGTCGGGCCTGTAGGCTTGAATACTGAAGCGTCGCTTGCCGCCTGGCTCGTTGCTCTCAGAAACCGCGACGAAGGCCTTGGGGGAAAGCGAAAGCTCGCAGTCATCGAAGGACTGTTTGGTCGGGCCGATCTTTCCCCGCGGATCTACGATGGCGGCGGATCTGCGGCGGCCTTCATTCGATACCACGAACCAATAACCGGACAATCCAAGGATCTTTTCCGGCGTCGACGAGAAGCTGGAAATGTCGGTCACCCTCGGCTTGCCACCGGGCCGGCCGACCATGAGCTCCACCGTGCCCTTGGCGGTAAATTGGATGGCGGCGAGTGTTGTCCCACTTTCGTCGAGAGCGAACGCATCCTGCAGCAGGCCGCCGCTCGCGACGACCTTGCCCGCGGGCTTGAGCGGCTTCGGAGCCGCCTGCGCCGAGAGACCGACGCACGAAAGGGCCAAGACCAACCACCGACAAAGCAAGCTTTGCATGGGCCGCATCTTGTTCCCCCCGCTCCGCCGCCGTCAACCCGCTCGTGGTGCGCTCGAGCGTGGGCTGTATTCTGCGCAGCTCAGAACTGTGTGATGAACTTCCAGGCTTCCGGGGGATCCCAGCTCGTCGTCTGGCCCGGATCTGTCGGCTCCCATCCGTGCCCGCCGTTGAATACGCAGTACTCGGTCGGGTGGCCCGCGGAGCAGCCCTTGTAGTTCGTGCACGTGTGCGGCTGGCCCGCGGCTGGGAAGGTTGTCGACGCGGACTCTGCCGTGCATCCGTTGACGGCGGCGAACTCGGCTTGCTTCACCTCCCCGAGCATGGGTGAACTGGCCATTCCACCGCTGTCCTGACTTGCCTGCGAGGCATAGTAGGCAATCGGCTTCGTCAGAGTCGTCGGGCAGGAACCCGTGAGATCCGCCCCCGAGAAGAACGCGACGGCGCGAAAGACGTCTGCGCGCGTGCACGCGATGGCCATGGCCATGCCTGCTCCAAAGCTGAATCCCGTGGCGAAAATGCGGGTCGTGTCGATGCAGAGATCAGCCTCGAGCGCGGCGAGGATCGCATCCGTGAAATCCACGTCCGTCTTGCTCCAAGACCCTGCACTCCCCACGGCGTCGGGCGCAGCGAAAATGGTCTTCTTGGTGGTGTCCAAGGTCGCCATGGTGAAGTAGTTCCGGTCCGCAACAGACTGGGCGGACGAGCCGGACTCGGCGAAGGCGAAGACCAGCCGATACGCGACGCTGCTATCGTAGCCGTCGGGCACCTTCAAGATGTACTTTCGCGAGGCACCGCTAAAGGTGACGGTGATCGCCCCGTTCTGAAGCGTCCGCGTTTTCCCGCAACCGGCGCTTTGCGCCACACCGCCGTCCGCACTGCCAGAGCTGCCGCCCGAGCCAGAGCCGCTCGCGCCGCCTTGAGCTCCACTCCCGCCAGAGGCGACGGTCACCGTGCCTCCGACACCACTCGATGCGCCCCCGACCCCAGCACCTCCGGTGCCCAAACGACCACCCGCGGCCGCGCCACCACTTCCCGAGCCACCCGCACCCGATTGCGTGGTTCCGCCGCTTCCCGCGGTTCCTCCCTGGCCGGACGAACCTCCCGTGCTGGATGCGCCACCTGATGCCGATGCTCCACCGCTGGACGTCGTTCCCCCGTGGCTGGCCACTCCGCCAGCGCCAGGTGCGCCGCCGCTTCCCGCCGGAGTTGACGTGCTGGATGAACACGCGATCCCCCATAGAGCGAGCACGGCCACCGTCGAATGAACAAAACGCGCGGGTGTCATGAATGCCTCCTTGATTGCCGAAGACCGGAGCACAGCTAGGAACCCAGACAGTCTGGACTCTTGCGTGCAAAGCTTCAAGCGGCCAGAGACTGCCGAGACCTCAGCATTCACCGCGGCTACCTAGCGGGATGGCTCCGCTAGCAGTCTGATTTTCTCAGAAGAGAGCTGACGTCGCCACGCATCAACGAACAGAGGACCACTTCCGGAAGACCGTGACGCCTCGGCCAGGTCCCATCGCCGCGGCCGGCGCGTGGGGCGTCGTTTACATTTCTCCTCAAAGTATCTAGCCTCATTCCGAACGGTGAAAGGACATCGGACCCTCCTATGTCGGATCCAATCGTTGACGTTTCAGATCCTCAAGGCGGCGAAACCCTGCGATCACTCGCAGGCGGCGCCCGACCACCCGCCGTGAACGGCCGATTCGTGAACCTCGACGGCACCACGCCGGATAAGAAGGGGTTGGCGCTCTTCCACTGGTTCTGCAGCCGAATTCCGGATGAAGCTCGCCAGGCCAAGACCGCGTTCCTCGACCTCTTTCGTCGCAACAAATCCTGGCGCCCTCCCTACCGACCCGACGAGGCAGCCGCGCTCGATCCCAACCGGCCGCACCTGACCTGGATAGGACACTCCACATTCCTGCTGCGAATCGGGGGCCACTGGGTGCTGACGGACCCCGTCTTTGGTCACCCGAAATGGACCATCTGGCGCCACGTCAAGTCCGGGCTTCCACCGGACGTGCTTCCTCCCATAGACGTGGTGACGCTGTCGCATGACCACTACGATCATCTCGATAAGCCTAGCTTGGCCCGATTGAAGGGCGATCCACAAATCGTCGCCTCACTGCAAATCAGTCGGTATCTTCCGCATGCGACGGAAAAGGACTGGTGGCAAAGCGTCGAGCGACCAGGGCTCCGCATCACGTTGACCCCAGCCCACCACTGGTCCATGCGCGGCCCGTTCGGCAGAAATCGAACGCTGTGGGGTGGCTTTGTCTTTCAATCGGACGGTATCACAATCTATTTCGCTGGCGACACCGCGCAGCGACCGGAAGTCTTTCAAAGCATCCGACAGAGATTCCCTCGCATTGATGTCGCCATCCTCCCCATTGGCGCCTACGCGCCTCCGTGGTTCATGCAGGCCCAGCACATGGATCCGGAAGAGGCCGTCACGGCATTTGAGCTGCTAGGCGCACGACAGTTGGTGCCCATGCATTGGGGCACCTTCAACCTCAGTAGCGAGCCGATCCGTGAACCAGTCGACAGGCTGAGAACGTGTTGGGCAAACCGAGGCTACTCGGAAGACGACCTGTGGATCATGAACATAGGCGAAACCCGAACCTCCCTGTCGGGTGACGAAGAGGACAAGCAGACTCTTGCTGGTTGCGCGTCTATCCAAGTGCGCCCGGCGCCTCTGGCCAACGTTCACAAAGCAGCCGTCGTCGCGTTCGCGTGGTCAGTCGACCTGTCAAGCGACTCGGACAAGCAACTCTCGAATTCAATTGGCGACGCAATCAACACAAGCAAGGCTATTGCTGATCTGGCACAAGGCGCAGAGGCCGCGCAGCAGCCCGCGAGAAGCGGATACGAGGCTCTCGCCAAGAAACTCGACGAAAGTGTGCATTGGACTGTCCTGCCACTACAGGAAGTAACGGCAAATCGGGTCTATCAACAATTGAATACGGCGACTCATCAGATCGGCGCCGAAGCAGCCCTCACCGGCATCATGCACCCCCTGCAAGCGGCCAGACTCACTCCCGCACAGCGCAAGGAACTCCTCAAAGGCCTTGGTGTCGATGCGCTGCTGATCGCGGACATGAAGATCAAAGTCGGTGGAACCTCGGGCTTTGCAATGGCCGGATTGGGCTCGATTACCAAGTACCCGCAAGCCGCCATTGCGCTCACCGCCTGCGGCGAGCAGGACGACGAACCCATGTGGCAATATAAATGGGCGGCAGGCGATAAGGCCAAGACTGGCGTCACCAACACCATGGGCGCTCAGAACGACTCGACCAAGGAGGCCGCGCTTGCCGAGGCCACCGCGTCCGGACTGGACAAGCTCATGGCGCGATATCGCGAACAGTCGGGCCCGACCGCGTCCAAGTAGCGGCCACGACTGTCACAAGCAGGGCATCGCGCAAATGGTGCCCTGATGGACGTCCGATCAACGTTCTTTGCCGTTTGCAAGGTTGACTTTCTACATTCGTGTTGCCTTCTGCGGCGTCTGCAAAAAAAGACCGTCTGTGACGACAAACAGTCGACGTTTGGCCATCGAGACTATAGAACATGCGCCCTCGCGCTGACTGACAGCGCGACCGGGAGCGTTCAATAGATACACTGTCTTACATTGAGTCGGCGGCGGACACGGCGGCGGACACGTCAACGGTCGGTGTGCGGTTGCGTGCGTGGCAACGAGAGGCGCTTGCGCGCCTGGCAGAAAGCACGTCGCCGAATTTTTTGGCAGTCGCCACGCCGGGCGCGGGCAAGACGACGTTTGCCCTCGTGGCGATTCGACGTGCCTTACTGGCGCGTCAGGTCCATCGCTGTGTCGTCGTGGTGCCCACGCAGCACCTCAAGCTCCAGTGGGCGCACGCCGCCGAGCGGTTTCATTTGCACCTGGATCCGGAATGGAGCGCCGGGTACGGTGCGCTGCCGTCGGATGTCCACGGCGTCGTCGTCACTTATCAACAGGTCGCCGCGTCGCCGGGTTCCTTGCGTGACCTCGTGCGCACTTCCTACGCCGTGCTCGATGAGATCCATCACGCCGGCGAAAGTCGCTCTTGGGGAGACGGCGTTCGCTTCGCGTTCGAGCACGCGAGACACCGACTGTGTCTCTCGGGCACGCCCTTTCGCTCAGACCAAAGCACCATTCCCTTCGTGCACTACGACGGCGATCTCGCCCGTCCCGATTACGAGTATGGCTACGGCGAAGCGCTGAAGGATCGGCTGGTCGTTCGCCCCATTTACTTCCCGCGCATCAATGGCCACATGGAATGGACCGCGCCGGGCGGCCTCGATTGTGCGGCGACCTTCGATGATCCCTTGACGCGAGACCTGGCCAACCAACGCCTGCGCACAGCGCTCGATGCGAGCGGCGACTGGTTGGCGAGCGTGCTCGTGCAAGCGCATGCCCAGCTCCTGCACTTGCGTAGAGGCGATCCCACGGCCGCCGGCCTGGTCATCGCGATGGATCAGGAGCACGCACGCGGTATCGCCGAGATCATGCAGGAGCGCCTGAATGTTTTCCCCACTGTGGCCACATCGGAAAACCCGACTGCCTCGCGAAAGATCGCCACCTTCGCTACGAGCGCGGCACCATGGATCATCGCCGTGCGCATGATCTCGGAGGGCGTGGACATTCCGCGCTTGCGGGTCGGCGTCTATGCGACCAACGCGGTCACCGAGCTCTTCTTTCGCCAAGCGGTTGGGCGACTGGTGCGCTGGACGGGTGGGCCCGGGCGCCAAGCGGCGTACATGCTCATTCCCGACGACAAGCGCCTGCGAACGTTTGCCGCCGGCATTGCCGAACAACGCCGTCACTCGCTACGCAAGCAAACCGACGACGATGACTTCGGCATCACCGCATCCCGGGAAGATGACGGACGTCGTGAGCAGGACGAAGCTGCCCTGACCGAGGATCGGCAGTGCTCGCGTTTCGCCGCCATTTCTGCCGTGGCGCTCGACGAGCAGGGCCGCCCCATCGAAAGCCCGAGCGTCGTCGAAGAGCTCGAGAGCGCTGGAGACGACGAAGCGATTCCGGATTTCGTCGACATGGCACAGGTCAAAGCGCCGAGCGCGCACGCCTTGGTGTTCGACAGCATCCCGCTGCCCCCCGTGCCCCTGCCCGACCTCGACCCCGCTGCAGCGCCCGCCGCCACCAGCGCCCTCGCCCGTCGGCGACGTCTGCGGGAGCTGAACAGCGAGATCGTGCGCGAAGTCGTCCACCTCACGGCAAAAACGCACGCCCAGATCAATGCCTTTCTCAACAAGAAGATCGGCATCAAGCGCATCACCGAGGCGTCGGTCCGTCAGCTCGAACGCCGACTGGAGCTCGCCAAAACGCTCCTCCGTTCGCCGAGAAGAATTCTATCGTGAACGCCTGAAACACCTCGCCCCGCGCGAGCGGGGAGAGGTCGCCGAGCGCAGCGAGGCGAGTGAGGGGCAGCGGGTGCCGGGCCCCCCGTCCTACGACTTCGGGATCAGCCGCGCCATGATGACGCCTTCGATCTTGCGGATCTTCTCGACCACGGCTTCGCTCACGCTGCCGTCGACGTCGATAATGTTGTAGGCCAGCTCGCCGGCGCTCTTGTTCATCATGTCGATGATGTTGATCTTGTCGCCCGCGAGGACCGTGGTGATCTGGCCAACCATGTTGGGCACGTTGGCGTTGCCGACCACGAGGCGCGTACGGCCCATGTTGGGCATTTCGCAGTTCGGGAAGTTCACCGAGTTCTTCACGTTGCCGTAGCGAAGGAAGTCGCTCATCTGGCGTGCCGCCATGATGGCGCAGTTGTCTTCCGCTTCGGGCGTGGACGCGCCGAGGTGTGGGATGGGAATGACGTTCTTCTCGTCGAGCAGATCGTCCTCGGGAAAGTCAGTCACGTAGCAGGACACGACGCCCGACGCCAACGCGGCTTTGACATCCGCCGTTTTGACCAGACCGCCGCGCGCCAGGTTCACGATGCGCACGCCCTTCTTCATGACTCCGAATTGCGCCGCGCCCAGCAGCCCTTTGGTGGCATCCACCAGCGGGATGTGCAACGTGATGTAATCCGATTGCGCCAGAAGCTGGTCGAGGCTGGTCGCGCGCCGAACCGTCCGCGCCAGGCCCCACGCCGCTTCGACCGAGATGTAAGGGTCGAAGCCGACCACGTCCATGCCGAGGGCCAGCGCATCGTTGGCCACCATGACGCCGATGGCGCCGAGACCGATCACGCCGAGCTTCTTGCCCTTGATTTCAGGACCAACGAAGTCGTTCTTACCTTTTTCAACCAACGGGCCGACCTCTTTGCCCTTGCCCTTGAGGCTGCGCGCCCACTCGACGCCGGGCAGGATCCGCCGCGAGGCGAGCAGCATGGCCGCAATGACCAGCTCTTTGACGCCGTTGGCATTGGCGCCAGGCGTGTTGAAGACGACAACGCCGCGCTTCGAGCACTTGTCGATAGGAATGTTGTTCACGCCAGCGCCGGCGCGCGCGATAGCCTTCACCGAGGCAGGCAACTCCAGTGTGTGCATGTCCGCGCTGCGAACCAGGATGCCATCGGGATTCTCTGACGCAATCTCGAAGGAATCACGCGGAAGCTCGTCGAGTCCAACAGAAGCGATTTTGTTGAGAGTCTGAATCTTGAACATGGTATCTGCCTTCCGAAGAGTTGAATTGGGCAATTCCGGTCTAGCGGCGCTATCCTGTCCGATATTGCCCTGTCCGTCTACCCGGTAGTCACGACCGCGAATGCACGCTCTCCTACTCCTCGCTCTGGCCGCGTTCAGCGCACCTTCAGACCTCGCAAACCCGACCGCCGAGCCGGTACTTCTGCCGGCGGAGTCGCTCGTGCCCTCCGCCGACGAGCGCGAGCCGCACTTCGCCCCTAACCCGCGGCTCCGCAGCAAGAAGGAAATCTGGCTCTTGGAGAAATCCCTGCGCCCGGATGTGCGCCTCGACGATTTGGCGCTCGGCACGCGGCCGAAAGCCACTGCCTCGCGGCCCAAGCCAGGCGCCACCGCAAACCAGCGCGCCGAGGAACACTTGGCCGACCCCGGCGAGTCGGTGGGAGCGCGCATTCAACCGGTCACGACGCTCTTCAATATCTGGAATCGCGAAGCGCTGCCACTCATCGTGGGACGCGCCTACAAGCGGCCATTTCAGCTTTTCTTGCGCGACCACTACACCAAGCAGGCAACCCAAGCAGACACGCGGTTAGCCGGCGTGCTCGCTGCCGCGGCCATCCGCTTTCATGCGCCGAGGGTCGAGATTGTCTCGGGCTTCCGCTCACCCAAGTACAACCTCATGCTGCGGAAGAAGGGCCATCAGGTGGCGCGCGAAAGCCAGCACATGCAAGGCACCGCCGTCGACTTCCGGATTCGCGGCGTAGAGACCGAAAAACTGCGCGAGTTCGTGCGCAGCCTACGCCTTGGCGGCGTCGGCTACTACCCGCACACCCACTTCATCCACGCCGACACCGGCAGAGTCCGCTACTGGCAAGGAAGCTAGCAGTAGCTAGTAGGTTCCGCGCCAGCCGAAGGTGAGACCGCCGTGAGGCAGAATATTGAGACCCACGTCGCTGGACTCGGTCGGGTGTAGGACGAGCACCGTTCCGACGACGGCCGCCGCGGCGCTGACGCCGAACAAAGTATAGGACAGATAGGCCAGCGGCTTGGCGTCGTTGCAAGCCGACTCGGCCGCCGTCTGGCCAGCATCGCTGTACGTCGAACGGCAGGTGTCCATCTTGCCTCGAGCGAGGAGGTTCGTGACCAATCCGCCGACCAAGGCTACGCCCGCCCCGCCATACAGGATCCACGCGGCGGTTCGATAGCTGTTCGACGACGAAGTGGTCGTGACGGACTCCGAGGCAGGCTCGGACATAGCCGACTTCCGCGCCGGCTGAGGCAGCGTCGGCGTCGGCTCGACGCTTGTGGCCGATGACGGAGAGGCCGGCGACGACTTGCTTTCGGTCAGGTCTTCCGTTCCTTGCCGTGCCTTGGCCAAACGCTGCCTCAACGCCGCCACCCGCTCTTTGACTTCTTGCGCGTCCTTCGCGTCGGGAACGAGCAGCAAGTACTGGTCGTAGCTGCTGATCGCAGCTTCCAAGTCTCCGATCCGCTCGGCAATCTGCGCCAGGTTGTACGCCGTAAACCCGTGGGCAACGAACTTGAGCGAGCACTGGTAGGCCTTGAAAGCGACGACGTCATCGCCCGCGTCGGCGGACGTCTGCCCCTGGGCGAACCACTTCTTGGCTTGGGCACGTCGCGCGCCAGAATCCTCCGGGACCTGGGCGGGGCAGTCCTCCGCCCGCACAGCGCCGGCAGTGAGAAGCACACCCAAGGCGGAGACAAGAGCGACTCGTGTAGTCATGACGCATCCGTCCGACAGAGCAGAAGCAGGTGGTATTCTCGCACTACCGTTGCGGGGCCACAAGAAGCGAGATGGAATAGCAGCAGAAGATTAGGGGTTGGAGGCGGCAGAGGCACGCGCTTTGGCGAGTTGCTGGTCGATGACCGCCGCCAATTGCTCTGTCGGCACGGCGCCGGCGACCCGCAAGCCGTTGACGAACGAGCATGGCGTTCCATTGACCTTGAGTGTCTTCGCCAAGTGCTCGGACTCGGCGAAGACCTTGTTGAAACGTCCGTCGCTTCTCGCCTTTTGAACCTCGGCCCACGCTAGGCCAAGCCCCTTGGCGATCGCCTTGAGGGCATTGTCACCGAGCTCGTCTTGATGCTCGAACAGGGCCTGGTGCGCCTGCCAGAAGCCGGCCACGCCTTTCTTGGCCAGCGCCACGCGCGCCAGCACCGCCGCAGGAATCGCCTGGTCGTGGAAGGGCAGCGGATAGTCCTTCCACACGATGCGAAGATCGTTGCCGTACTTCTTTTCGAGCCCGCGCAGCGTTCCCTCGATGCTCTTGCAGAAGGGACACTGGAAATCGCTGAACAGGACCAACGTCACGCGAGCATCGTTCGAGCCGCGAACCGGATCCGAGGTGCTCACGGGGACCGGCCAAATGGTCGTATCTTCTGGCTCGGGGGCATCGTCTGGCTCTTGGCGCGCGGCGAGCTCGGTCGCGGCGTTGCGCGCGCTCAGGGAAGCGTAAAGCGCGGACGCTGGTGTCCCGGCGGCAACCAGCTGCTGCGCCAGTGCGAGCTGAGCGTCGATGATTTCGATGAATTGGCCGATGGGTTGCGCGCCCATGACAGACAGGCCGTTGATGCGGAAAACCGGCGTGCCGCGAATGCCGAGGCGGTCGGCGAGCGCGATGTCCTCGTCGACCTTTGCGAGGTTAGCGTGGGCCGCAAAGGCGGCGCTGAAGGCGTCGCCAGGCACCCCTGATTGCTCGGCCCAGGCGCGGAAAGCAGCGGGGTCGAGCGCGCGCTGGTTCGCAAAGACGAGATCGTGAAACTTCCAAAATGCGTCGGCGCCACCCAGACGAAAGACGGTCGCCGCCGCTTCGGCCGCCGGTCGTGCGTTGTTGTGAAACGGCAAGGGATAGTTCTTCCAAACGAAGCGCACTTGGTCGGGGCCGTACATGTGTCGCAGTTCCTGGAGCGTCCGGCCGACGCGGCCACAGAAGGGGCACTGGAAATCGCTGAACTCGACGATGGTCACCGGCGCAAGCGGATTACCCCACGCCGGATCGCGCTCGCTCACCGGCACCACCGCCAGGTCGTCCTTCGCGGCTGGCGGTGATGCGACGGCCGCTCCGACCGCAGGTGCGGGTTCGGCCTTGGGCGCCGGGGCTGACGCGCGCGACGCAGTCTTGTGGGCGCAGCCGACGCTAAGCCCGAGGCACAGCAAAGGCACGACGGCGCGAGCGAAGCGGGAAGAAGACCAGAAGCTCATCGAGCCAACGTATCAGAGCTGCTCGGACTTGGTCGGGAATCCATCGTGTCGTTCGGGTCTCTAGCGGGCGCGCCGATCGAGATGCGTGGAAGACGCTGCCAGCGCGGTACCTCGTCGTCGGCGGGAAGGCCGACCAGCAGATCCTGGGCGTGAAAAGCCGCCTTGTACCGCAAGGACGGGCACTCGGGCACACAATAGCCGAGATAGACGAACGATCGACCGCCCGCTCGGGCCAAATCGACGAGAGTCAAGATGTTGGCGATGCCCGGAGAAATCGCCGCATACGCCGGGTCGTAGAAGCAGAAGACGGCGCTCCACGCTTGCGGCGTTTCGTCGCAGATGGACAGCATGACCAGCCGACCGTCGGCCGCATCGTCGTAGTACGCGATTTCGCGCGCCACCGACGTTGGAAATGCGAAGCGCATGAAATAGTCCTGCAGCGATAGGTGCGAGGACTCCCAGCCGCGCACAGCCACCCGGTCGCGCTGCCAGGTGTGGAAGAGCTGCAAGCGAGCCTCGTCGATCACCGGCTTGCCGACTTCGATGCGAAGGCTCGGCCGGCGCAAAACGCGGCGCTGACTACGGCTTGGGCGAAATTCCGCGACGACAATTCGCGTGGACAAACAGTTGTCGCAGCTGGTGCAAGCGGGACGAAACCAACCCGGACCAAAATGGCGCCAGCCGCGGCTCAGAAGAGCGTCGGCTTCGTCGGGCGAGACGTCGACCAGAACCCGGTGTTCGAGCGAAGCCGAAACGTCCGGCAGGTACGAACACGGCCGCGGGTATTCGATGCTTGCGTGAAGCAGACGCGCCACCCGCACAAGGATGGCAGATTTGTGGCCGGCCTTCAAAGCCCGCGGTGTCGTCCGAACGAGGCGGGCAACGGCGCGCAGCGAAGCATTCGCTATACTCCGGCAATGCAGTCGGGAAAACGGTTTGCGGCAGGCTTTGCGGCGTTGACAGGGCTTTTCGGCGCGGTCGCCATTCCGTGCGCCGTCGCCGACGAGCCCGCGGCCGAAACGCCGGCCCTCGCCTCGGCGCCCCAAGACACCAGCCCCGTCAGCGTCCCCGAACCGTCGGAAAAAGCGCTGCGCTACCACCGAGGCAACACCGCCATTTGGGCCACCGAGCAGATCTTGTCGCTGGTCTTGCCGCTCGCCTTGCTGCTGACGGGTTTCTCCGCGTGGCTGCGGACGTTTGCCAGTCGTATCGGCGGCGGGCGTTTCTATCCGACGCTGGCGATTTACTTCGTCCTGCTCTCGCTCGTCATCTTCGTGGTCGAGCTGCCGATGTCCTACTACGTCGGCTTTCTGCGCGAGCACGTCTATGGGCTTTCGACCCAGCGCTTTGCCAAGTGGACCGGCGACCAAGCGAAGGGCTTCGCGGTCGGCATGGTCGTCGGGCTCTTGGTCCTGTGGGTGCCGTATTGGCTGCTCGCCAAGAGCCCGCAGCACTGGTGGTTGTGGACGTCGCTGCTGGCCCTGCCTTTCTACCTGCTGACCTTGCTCGTCGCGCCCTTGTGGATCGCGCCGCTGTTCAACAAGTTCGGACCGATGAAAGACAAAGCTTTGGAAGCCGAAATCCTGATGGTCGCGAAGCGCGCGGGCGTGGAAGGCGCGCGCGTCTTCGAGGTCGACAAGAGCGTGGACACCGCGAAGGTGAACGCCTACGTCACCGGCGTCGGCGGAAGCAAACGCATCGTCCTGTGGGACACCCTCATGAAGCGCCTTTCGCCCGAGCAAACCAAGTACGTGGTCGGCCACGAGCTCGGCCACTACGTGCTCGGCCACGTGTGGACCAGCGTAATCTTCTCGACGGTGCTCACCTTTCTGGGGCTGTTCGGCGCGCATCGCTTGTCGCGCTTCTTCTTCGCTCACCTCGGCGAGCGCATCGGCTTTCACCAGCTTTCGGACATCGCCTCGCTGCCGCTGCTCATGTTCATGCTGACCCTGTTTTCGCTGGTCATCACGCCCGCGGCGCTCGCCTTTTCCCGCTACCACGAACGCGAGGCCGATCGCTTCGGGCTCGACCTAACGCACGACAATCACGCTGCCGCCACCGCCTTCGTCGCCTTGGCGAAGCAAAACTTGGCCGTGCCGCGGCCCGGCCTGCTGGACAAGATTTTCCGCGCCAGCCATCCGCCCATCGGCGAGCGGGTGGATTTCATCAACAGCTACCGACCGTGGGAGCACGGCGCGCCCGGCAACTACGACAGCCTGATTCGCCGCTAAGAGGGCTGTTGGGTCTTGCCCAGCGCCGGACCGCGGGCCGCCAGCGCTGGAATGGCCGTCTGGTCTGTCTTGCGAGCTTGTCGCCGCGGGAGCTTGACCAGGAACATGGCGCCGCCAAGGAGCGACGTTCCAAGCTCGACGCTTCCGCCCTGCGCTTCCGCCGCTGAGCGCACGCTGAGAAGGCCAAGGCCGAGACCGTCGGCTTTGGTCGTCTCGAAGGCGTTGAAGATGGTCGCCCGACGTTCCACGGGAATGCCCGGACCATTGTCGTGAACTTCGAGGACGATTCTGTCGTCGCTACAAAGCAAGACGACGAGCACGCGGCCCGCCTTGCCAGCGGCATCGGCGGCGTTGAGCACGAGGTTAGCGAGGATCTGCTCGAACAAAAGCACGTCGACCTGAGCCATCGCCTCAATGCACGTATCGAGCTCGATCGTGCAGTTGCCAAGACGTGGCAGCTTCCCGAGAGCACGGACCATCGATCGCGCGATGGGCACGAGATCGCGCATTTCGGTCGAAATCGGGCGCCCGCCACGCGCCGTGTTCGCCAGGCGCACGGCAAGCCCCCGCCCTTGCTCGATGGCCCGCGAGGCATCGCCAAGCAGCGCGCCGCTCTTGTCCACTGCCCCGCTGCGGAGCTCGTCGACCGCGAACTGTGCGACGGTCAGCACGTTGTTGAAATCGTGAGCCACGGCCGCCGCCAGCTCGCCCGCAAGCACGCGGCTTTGTGCCGAGACCGTTGCCTTGCGCAGGCGCTCGCGCTCGTCGATGGCGCGGGCCAGACGTCCAAACAGGATCCACGCCGCGAGCACCAACATGGCTGCGGTCGTCGCGACGAAGACGAAGCCCTTCAGCTGCTCGATCCGCGCGAGATCGCGAACATTGCTGGCCATTCGAGCGGCGATCGCACCGGAAAACCAGATGTACGCCGTGGCCATCACCCCGTAGACAATGCCCAGCAAGAGCGCGTGTCGAAGAGGTTTCACCGCAGGTGCCTTCCACTATAGCAGCAGACGCAACACGCCGCGATAGGCGACACGACGGATCAAGCAAACTCAGAGCAAACAAGAAATGACGATTATCGAGAGTAGCTCGGCCTCACTTACGTAGGCGAGCTTCTGCAGTTGAGCACTAGGCCACCCAAGAAAGAACTGATTCCTGGGTGTCGCGGACACTGGTTTGGGTCAAGCAGTCTGTTTGCAAGGAGAGAACGAATGCACCCCTCGGCTCGGACATCTCTGATCTTTCTGGCCACTGTGTGGCTTCCCTTCGCGTCATGCTCGAGCTCCAGCCCATCGGAAGGCAGTGGAAGCGGAGGCCAGGTAGAGTCAGGCGGCTCGTCGGGCCAGCCAGGCTCGGGCGGCCAAATCAGCTCGGGCGGTAGCGGCTCGGGCGGCACATCGGAGATGGGTGGGCAACCAAGCACGGGCGGCGTCACCGCTTCGGGCGGTCGCGGCTCCGGCGGCATGACTGGCTCGGGCGGCAAGGCCCTTGGCGGCACCCCCAGCGCGGGAGGCACGACCGGCACCACAGTGGCGCCCACCGGAGGAACCAGTCAGCCCGATGGAGCCGTCGTGCTCACCCCCACCGCTTGCAGTACCGGCACAGCGCAAACGGGTGACGTGACGGTAAACCTGTCGGGTCAGCAGCAGAAGATGTCCGGCTTCGGCGTCTCCACGGCGTGGGCGGGGAGCTACAGAAATGCTTCCGATGCCGACTATCTCTGGTCCACCACGAAGGGGGCCGGCTTGTCGTTGCTCCGCATCCGGTATGGCGACGGGCTGGCGATTGCCAAATCGGCCGCTGCGGCCGGTGCGACGGTGTGGATGACCCCGTGGGGAACAGGGAGCAACGGTGCCACCGGCGGCGCCGACACCGCCACCCAAAGCAACCCCAACGGCTGCAAAGGCAGTATGCCCGTTCTCACGAACCCACAGGGCTTGGCGACCTCTCTCGTTTCGTGGGTGCAGAACGCCAAGACCCAGGGCGTACCGATCTACGCCGTGTCCGCCGGAAACGAGCCGGACAGCTGCGGTATCAACAGCACCACCTCCTACTCGGCTGCGCAAATGGCCACCTGGATCGACGTCCTCGGTCCGGCCTTGGCGGCTATCAACGTGAAACTCATGGCCCCCGAGACGATGAATGGCTGCGGATTTACCAGCTACTTTTCGGCCATCAAGGCCGACTCGGCCGCCTGGGCCGCCGTCGACATTTTCGCGAGCCACGAATACGGCTGCGGCACCCTGCCTGTCGAAACGTCGATTGCGGCGGCAGGCAAGGAATACTGGGAGACCGAGGTCGACACGGGAACCGGGAAGGGCGACTCGAACGGCGATGGCATCGCCAGCGCGCTGCCGATGGCCACGACCATTCACAACGACATCACCAAAGCCAACCTCAACGCCTGGCACATCTGGTGGCTGTACAACGCCAGCGGCAACGGCGGCTGCCTGTACGACACGACGACCAACGCGTGGACCAAGCGCCTCTGGGTCCTCGGCAACTACGCGCGCTTCGTGCGGCCGGGCTACATGCGGGTCTCCACCTCGGGAACCGTACCGTCGGGCGTCCTGCTGACCGCTTACCAGAACCCGGCGGATGGGACCGTCGTCGTGGTGGCCATCAACAGCAACACCTCGGCGACCCCGATCTCGCTCTACGTTTCCGGCGTCGTCCCCTGCAGCATCACGCCGTGGGTAACGTCGGCCACCGACAGCCTCGCGTCCAAGACCGCGATCACGGTGAGCGGCGCTCGCTTCAGCGCGACCCTGGATGCCCAGAGCGTGACCAGCTTCGTGGGCAAGCCGTAGAGACCAGTTTGGACCTTGAACAGGCCGCCGCGCGGGCCGGACACGACCGGCGGCGGCTTGGGCAGACGCTCGCGCAAGTTGGAGCCGAGGATCCGGCAAGCCGAAGGCGTCCTTCGTGCCCCTGGGCCGCGACTTGGGCAGCGGTTTTGGCGGCCTGAACCCGCCTTTTCGCGACTTGGGTCCTCGCCTCACCCGGCGCCAGCCGGGAGAAGTGGACGCGCGAAGCGCGGCCGGTGAGGGCCCCACGATTGTTTCAGCTCGCCCTGCCCGCATCGTTCGCAGGCGCAGGAACCGGCACCGGTGCCGGATTCCCCGAGTTCTTCAAATGATGAAACGCATACTCGTGCACCCCCACCCGCAAATCGTCGTTGCGAATTGCCTTCCGCCCCGCCGAATTCAAGTCGCGCATACACACGTACAGCTTGCCGTCGAACAGATCGATCTGCGCCGTGTACGCGACCATCTGGCCCTTCGACCTGTGCACCGCGCCCGGCGACGCTTGCAGCGCCTAGCAAATCCATCGACCTCGGCCAAGCGCTTGTCTGCCTGCACCTCCGCCGCCAGTCGAACCTTCGTCTCATTCAACGGTCGGCGTCGCCGTAGCCAGCGCCGTCGCCAACGTCTGATCCGTCCGCGCCAGCGCGCCCAGCACCGAACACACCTTATCGACCCACGCCCAGCCAAGCGACACTTGCCTATCGCGCGTAGCGACCGACATCTTCTTCTCCACCACCGCCTCCGGCCGCGCCGCCCGTAGCTTCGCATGCTCCGCTGCATCCGCCGTGAACCCATCCAGCACCGCCTGCCCATACCCATAGATCGCAAGCGAAGACAGGTTCTGTTGCGATAGTTCAGCAAAATGTCCCCGAGTCATGGCCAGCTCCTAGTTGCGAAACAAAGGAGGGCCGCCATGACTCAAGGGACGAAGAAGACCGTAGCCACGTTGCTCGAGCAAGACAAG
>Ga0265339_10000110_pt1 | contig 66673 bp, 61 predicted proteins | sample 4CB219metaG_FD_202085 | JGI IMG/M metagenome (GOLD analysis project Ga0265339, IMG submission 202085) | Rhizosphere microbial communities from Carex aquatilis grown in University of Washington, Seatle, WA, United States - 4-CB2-19 metaG | ecosystem: Host-associated > Plants > Roots >... | reverse complement strand
TGGGCCAGACGATTCTGCTGGACTGGCTGCAGTGCGAGGAGCCAACTTGCTCGTTTGCACTGCCTTTGTTCATCTCGACCGAAGAGGAACTCACGGGCGAGCGCGCAAAGGATCTGGCGGCCAGCTGGCTCTGGGGGGAACTGAGCTGTGCATCTACTCATCGCGTCAAGGCGCCGCTGTGGATCTTCAGCGGAGTGCCGTACGCGCTTCCCACACCCATTAAGTAGAGGCTGCTGCGGAAACGCGCGTCCTGATAGTGCAAGAGACTTTCCGGCGTAAGCGGGACTGCGTTTATGGTCGCGGTACCGCGGAACGCAACCCGCTGATTTATCCTTCACAAAATGAGCAAGACGCTGTCAGTCGCGATGATCGCGATGAATGAAGAGGCGAACTTGCCGCGAACGCTGGAGAGCGTGCGGTGGGCAGACGAGATCATCGTAGTGGATTCAGGATCGAAGGATCGCACGATTGAGATCGCGGAGTCGTTTGGCGCGAAGACGAGTTATCACGCATTCGGCGGGCATGGCGAACAGAAGAACGTGGCGCTGGATTTGTGTAGCAGCGATTGGATTCTGCTGCTGGATGCGGACGAGGTGCTGACGCCGGAACTGCAGGGCGAAATCAAAGAGCTGCTGAGCGGCGAGCCGAAGTGTGGGGCGTACTGGATTCCGCGGCTGAATCTGTATTTTGGCAAGTGGATCCGGCATGGCGGCTTTTATCCCGACCACAAACTCAGGCTGTTCAAGCGCGGATCGGCGCGGCTGAGTGAAGGCGTCGGGCCGCATTCGACGCCGCAGTTCGCAGGGGCCAAGGGCACGCTGAAGCACGACATGCTGCACTACGCGTATCCCACGCTGGCGATTTATCTGGAACACATGAATCGCTACAGCAATGAGATTGCGCAGCTGCTGTATGAGCGCGGGCGAACGAGCCGGAGCCTGCCGATGTTCGTTTGGAATGCGGTGCTGAATCCCGTGGCGACGTTTATTTATAACTACTTTTTCCGGTTGGGATTTCTGGATGGGCGCGAGGGATTGCTGCTGCACCTGAACCACTCGGTGTACATCCACTGGAAGTTCATCAAGGCGTGGTGGCTGGGGCGCGGCAAAATCTAGGATCTTGCCGCGCTGATGGGCTGGTTAGATGTGGCAACTGGCCTGGCCGCGTCTTTCCAGATATTTCTGGTGGTACTCTTCGGCGCGCCAGAAGGTTTGTGCCGGCTCGACCTTGGTGACGACACGCTTGGGCGCGTAGCGACCGTCGGCGGCGAGCTGCTCGATTTTGGCGCGGGCTTGCGCTTCCTGTTCCGGCGAATGGAAGAAGATCGCGGAGCGGTACTGCGTGCCCCAGTCCGGCCCCTGGCGGTTGAGCGTGGTGGGATCGTGCAGCTCGAAGAATGCGTCGAGTAGCCGACCGAAGGTGACCTGCGCGGGATCGAAGTCCAGTTCGACGACCTCTGCGTGGCCTGTGCTGTCTGTGCAGACATCCTTGTAAGTGGGGCGCTCGAGCGATCCGCCTTCGTAGCCGACGGCGGTGGCAGTGACTCCGGGGATGGCGGCAAACGCCGCTTCAACGCCCCAGAAGCAGCCCGCACCGAATGTTGCTTTCTCTGTGCTCATAGTGAGTTTGATGCTACCGCAGTCGTTTGGTAGCAGACATTGCGTGCAGTGGCTGCAAGGCGCGGACGAGTCTAGCGCGGTTCGGGGCCATTGCCTTTAGCCGCGCTTTTTTCCGCGGGGTGGACCGCCGGGCTTTTTGCCGCCCTGGCGGGGGCCGGAGCGTTTTGCGCCGCCGGAGGGCTTGGGCTTCCAGCCTGTTTTGCCTGCGGGGCGAGGGGCGGAGCCTCTGCCGGTTCCTGGGCGCGAACCGGGGCCGGAGGGGCGGCCGCCAGATTTGTTGTTGGGGCGGGCGCCGCCGGGGCGGGGCTTGCCGGTGCTGGTGGTGAAAGGACGGGCCAGACCTCCTTCGCTGCGGAAGGGGCGCGTGGAGGAAGAGCGGCCTGTGCCTGAACGATTTGGAGCGCTGCGGCCTGCATCCCCGGTGCGGCCTGATCCGGAGCGATCGAATCTTGGGCGATCGGTACTGGAGCTGCCTGAAGCGGAGCGGTCGAACCTGGGTTTGTCGGTACGGGGCCGGTCGCTGGGAGGACGGTCAAAACTCGGGCGGTCGAATTTGGGCCGATCGGGGCGCGGACGGTCAGCGCGAGGGCGGTCGAATTTTGGCTTGTCGGCGCGTGGACGGTCGGAGGCCGCGCGATCGAAAGGCGGGCGTGTTGATGCGGGGCGTGCAGGTTTGCCGCGATCAAATGTTGGGCGTGGCCGAGGCGTGAATTCCTGCTTGCCGGGCTCAACGGGCTCGATGTGCAGACGCGGCGGCCGCTTGGTGAAGTCCTCTGCTGGCGGCGGTGCTTCGCGTCGAGGCGGAGAAGGTCGATTGAAGGCGGGACGATCGCCGCGCGGGGCGAAGCTGGGCCGCGAGGAGCCGGATCTGGGTGGACCGGAGCGGGATGCGCCAGTACGTGGCGGCCCGGAACGGGGGCCGGCCGCCGGCTTGTTCCATGCGGGTTTGCCGGAGGATGGGCGAGCATTGAAAGTGCGCGGTGCGCTCGAGTCTTTCTTCCAAACGCCTTCTCTGTTTTCTTCGGAGCGGGCGGGGGGACGGCTTGTGGTGCGCGCAGGCCGGTCGTCTTTCTTCCATGCGGGACGCGCGGCGGATCCGGCTGCCGCTCCGAATGGGGGGCGGTAAGGTCTGTCGGCGCCAAACTTTTTGGGACGGAATTCAGGTGTGTTAGCTGCGGGGCGGTCTTCGATCGGCGATGTGGCGGGGCGCGGGCGACTCGCGCGCGGGGGCAAGGTGGGCAGCTGCGCGTCCAGTGCGTTGCGGCGGCGGAGTTCTTTCGCCTTGGGCGTGCGCAGCTTTCCGTCTGCAGCGAGCCGCAGCTTGTTCAATTCCTCGAGATCGAGTTCGCGCAACTGGCCGGGCTCGAGATCGAGGACGAGCGGACCGTAGCCGACGCGGCGAATTTTTTCGACGAAGTGGCCGACTTCTTCGAACATCTTGCGGAGTTCGCGATTGCGGCCTTCGATGAGGACGACTTCATACCAGGGATTGTCGCCCTGGCGAACCTGACGAATGCGTGCGGGAGCGGTGCGGACGCGATTGCCCTGGCCGATTTTGCCGCGCTCTATGGAGACACCGCCGCGGAGGATGTCGAGCTCCGCCTCAGTGGGCTGGCCGGCCACTTTGACGAGGTAGGTCTTTTCGACGCCGGAGGCGGCCTTTGTGAGCTTGTTGGCCAGTTCGCCGTCGTTGGTCATCAGCAGCAGGCCTTCGCTCTGGTAGTCGAGACGGCCGACGGGGTAGAGGCGCTCAGGCATTTTGGCGAAGAACTCCATGACCGTGGAGCGGCCTTCGGGATCCTTCACTGTTGTGACGAAGCCCTTTGGCTTATTGAGCATGAAGTAGCGCAGACGCTCGGCGCCGTGGAGCAGCTTGCCGTCGACGCGAATGTGATCGCGGCCGGCGTCGGCCTTGGAGCCCAGCAGGCTGACAACTTTTCCATTCACCTGCACGCGGCCCTGGGTGATCATCTCTTCGGCGTGGCGGCGGCTGGCGACGCCGGCCTGGGCGAGGATTTTTTGAAGGCGCTCGAGTTTGGGAGCGGGGCGGTTAGACGCAGGCTCGGAATCATCTACATCGTCTTCGGCGGCTGACGCTTCATCTGGCTCAGGTGGATTGGCGGCAACTTGAGTGTCATCGTCGCTCTGGGCGGCTTCGGGTTCAGTTGCGGCCTCTTCGTGGAGGAGTTCGGCGGCGTCGGAGGGGATGTCCTGCTCGGGAGCGTCGGCTTCGTGTTCGGGACCGTCAGTCATGGGGCGGCGTCTCAGTTTCTGGAGCTACGCGCTCAGCGGTTAGGCCTTCGGCCTGAACGTCCGTAGGTGTGGTTTCCGATGCGGCAAGAGCCGGTTCGGCGGAAGTTGCGGATTGGGGTTGAGAGGTGGCGGTTTCGTCGAGCGCTGCTTCCTCTTCTGATGCGTTTTCGTCGAGTTCGGGACCAGTGCCGGACGCGGGTCCGCCTACGTTGTCGTTTTCGGGTTCGGTGCCGGATTCGGTGAGCTCGATGGCGGCGATCTTTTCGAACTCCTCCATCGACGGGAGCTCGGAGACGTCTTTGAGGCCGAAGCGCAGCAGGAATTCCTTCGTAGTCTTGTAGAGGATGGGTCGGCCGATGACCTGCTTGCGGCCTGCGGTGGTGATGAGCTTGCGGCTGAGCAGGGAGCCAAAGACACCGGACGAATCGACGCCGCGGATTTCGTTCACTTCCGGCGCGGTGACGGGCTGTTTATAGGCGATGACGGCGAGGGTTTCGAGGGCGGGCAGTGAGAGCTTCATCGCCGGCTTGAGGCTCTTGATGAAGAGGCGAACGGCGTCGTGGCACTCGGGCTTGGTGGCGAGGCGGTAGCCGCCGGCAATTTCGCGGATCTCAATGCCGCGTTCGTCGGCGGTATAGCTGGCGATGAGTTCGTCGAGAATCTGGCGGAGGATGGCTTTGACTTCGCGGTCGCGCTGGCGGGCAAGGCGCCTGGCTTCGGTTTCTGCGTCGAGGGCTGCGGGCGCGGCGGACCCATCCTCTGCGGGGGATGCGACCGCTTGAGGCTCTTCCTCTTCCGGTGAAATTTCGGCGCTGGACTCGGCGGCTGCTTGCGGGATGGATTCAACCAGCACTTCGGGTTCGGGGCCTGGGTCGTTGGCGGGCGATTCTTCGAGGCCAAGATATTCGAGGCCCTCGGCGAGATGAGGCAATGATTCGGCGGAGGGATCGGCTTCAGCGGAGGCTTCGGCGGCAGCGGCCGATGCAGTGGCATCCTGTTCCGCTTTGTATTCAAAGGCTTCGGCGGCGAACAGTTGGGCGAGCTGGGTCAAGGTGACCGGCTCTTCGGCGGCGTAGATAACAGCTTCCAGCTTGGCTTTCAGGCTCATTCGATGATCAGTACCTCATTCATGGTACCGGATGAAGCGCAGGCCTGCGCGCTGTGCGGGGTGAGGAAAAGCGGCGAGGAATGAAATGGGCGTCCGATGATGCCGGACGCCCGGGGCGGTGAATCCGAGAGAAGAAGAAGGGGCTAGGAGGTTTTCTTGTTTTTGGAGTGAACGATGACGATTTTGGTCTTGCCGTCGTTTTCTGACTGCTTGGCAGAGACGGTCACCATCACCGACTCCTGATCGCCCTTGTTGACGGAGAGGACGGCGCCATTGTCCGTGTCGTAGAGGGAGGCATCGTTGCCGAACTTGCCTTTGTAGAAGTCGCGCACGGCGTCTTTCGAGTCGGACGTCAGGTAGACGCCGGTGACCACTGAGCCACCGGGCGTGTTGATCCGCATGCTGCCCTCGGTGCTTTGCGCGCCGGGGTAGATGTCGGTGCCGAGGTCGTCGGCTGTGACGGACGAGGAGCCACCCGCGCTGAACGAGCCGCCTGGGGTGCTGATGCTGACCTGGCCGTTGGGGCCGGTGCCGTTGACGTGGATGGCGTGCGCTACGCGCCACGCCATGAATCCGACTGCTCCCACTCCGATGATGCCGAGGCCGACAAAAATGGCGACGATGATGAGGATGATCTTGAGGGCGCTATTGCCGGATGTCGGCGGGGCGGCGGCATACTGCGGTGCGTAGCCTGGAGGGGGTGGCGCACTTGCGGTGGGCGTCGGCACGCTGACAGGCGTAAAAGCGGGCGCTGCCGGTGGAGCGGCGGCGACGGGCGTGCCGCACACCGAGCAAAATTGCGAGCCAGCGGGCACTTCGGTATTGCATTTTGCACAAGCGGACATTTCGTTCTCCTGTCCTGAAGCCGTGGAATTGACAACCGGGATGAGGCCGAACCAGGAGAACGCGTCGGGAGAGCCACGTGCACGATGGCGGAAAACCATCGGGCATGCGAGCGCAGACTGCTGGTTTAGCTGCAGCAGCCACTATACCCCAGGAGATCGTGGGCGGGATTGCTTTTTGTGCGGCATCGTTCTGAAGAAGTGGGGACAGGCGGGAACCTATCCCCGGAGGTTGGATTGCCCTAGTGGGAGATTTGGCGGAACAGAGTGAAGAGAAGGCCCGACAACAGCGCCGCGGCTGGAAGCGTGAAGACCCAGGCCGCTGCGATGTTGCGGATCGTGGACATCTGCAATCCGCTCTTGTTGGCTGCCATGGTGCCCGCCACGCCGGAACTGAGGACGTGGGTGGTACTGACGGGGAGTCCGAAGTTGTCTGCGGCGAAGATGGTGGCCATCGCGACCAATTCTGCCGTGGCTCCCTGCGCGTAGGTCAGATGCTCTTTGCCAATCTTTTCGCCGACGGTGACGACGATACGCTTCCAGCCGACCATGGTGCCCATGCCGAGTGCGAGCGCCACAGCGACCTTGACCCAGGTGGGAATGAACTTGGTGGCTTTGTCTACCTTGCTCTTGTAGTTGGTGAGGGCTGCGGTCTCATCGGGTGTAAATGCGGGATTTTTGGCCTTCTCCATAAGGCGGATGGCTTCGCTGGCGACGTACATGTCGTTGCGGACGTTGGTCTGCTGGCTGGACGGAACGGACTTGTACTCCTTGTAAAGAGCGACTTCATGGTTCAGATCTTCGACCAGCTCGCGGAGGGCGAGGATGGTGTCGGGCTGAAGCTTTTTGGTGCGGATGTAATCGGTGACTTCAGCACGCGGATCTGCACCAAGGATGCCTGTGGAGTCGACATGCTTGTCGAGAATGCGACCGGCCTGCTCGGATGCGGCGATGAAGTCCTGCACACCGCCTGCTGTGACTGCGTGGTTCAACGCGTACGCGGTGGGCACCGTGCCGATGAGGATGAGCATGATGAGGCCCATGCCTTTTTGTCCGTCATTTGATCCGTGGAAGAAGCTGACGCCGGTGCAGGTGAGTACTAGCAGCAGACGGATGGGCCACGGTGGAGGATTGGCGTCCTTGGGGGCTTCGTAGAGTTCTGGGTACTTGATGAGCGCCTTCGCCAGAAGGAATAGCAGTGCGGCTGCGCCGAATCCGACGATGGGTGAGATGAGCAGGACCTTGAAGACTTTGGTGGCCTGTTCCCAATCGACGCCGGATGTGCCGTTGTGACCGTTGAGCAACTGGTTGGCGAGGCCGACGCCGATGATGGAGCCGACCATGGTGTGCGAGCTGGAGGCGGGCAGGCCGAACCACCAGGTTCCGAGGTTCCATAGGATCGCAGCGATCAGAAGTGCGAAGACCATGGCGAACCCGGCGCCGGCGCTGACCTGGAGAATGAGCTCGACAGGCAGCAGGGTTATGACCGTGAAGGCGACGGTGCCGGTGGAGGTGAGCACGCCGGCGAGGTTGCACATGCCGGACCAGACCACGGCGATGTTGGGATCGAGCGAATGGGTGTAGATGACGGTGGCAACAGCGTTGGCTGTGTCGTGAAATCCGTTCACGAATTCGAACCCGAGAGCGATGAAGAGTGCGGCGACCAGCAGGAGGTAGGGCCAGATGCTGCCTAGAGTCACTCCGCTGAAGTCTTCAGAAATGTGGAAGCCGATGAACCCGATGCCGACGACCAGCGCGATGAGCACGACGACACCGCTGACGAAGGCATGGGACTTCTTCATTTTCTTTTCGAGCAGGGATGCGGCAGGTGGCCGAGAAGGAAGTGCGGTGGCCAGATCGGACATGGTGATGCTCCAGTTGGGATGGGATCGGTCCGGGAACGCTGGGGAAGCAAAATCCAGACGCATTCAGGGATAAACGAGGGATGTGAATGGGGGATGAACGGGAGGTTAATGTGTGGGGCGGGGTTGGGCGGGGCGCTCAGGCGATGTGGCGGAAGAGCCAGTAGAGCGAGCCAGAGAGGAGAGCGGCGGCGGGCAGGGTGAAGACCCAACCGGCGGCGATGTTGCGAATGGTGGAGAAGCGCAGGCCGCTGCCGTTCGCAGCCATGGTGCCGGCTACGCCAGAACTTAGAATATGCGTGGTACTGACGGGCATGCCCCATAGGTTGGCGGCGAAGATGGTGCCCATTGTGACGATGCCCGCGCTGGCGCCTTGCGCGTAGGTGAGGTGCCCTTTGCCGATCTTTTCGCCGACCGTGATGACGATGCGCTTCCAGCCGACCATGGTGCCGAGTCCGAGGGCGAGAGCGACGGCAACTTTTACCCAGTCGGGAATGAACTTGGTGGCTTTGTCGACGTGGCCTTTGTAGTTCATGAGAGCGGCGCGCTCGTCGGGGGTGAAGGACGGATTGTGCGCTTTGTCCATGAGGCGGATGGCTTCGCTGGCGACGTACAAATCGTTGCGGACATTGGCCTGATCTTGCGCCGGGACCGCCTTGAACTCCTTGTAGAGGGCGACTTCGTGATCGATGTCTTCGACCAGTTCGCGGAGGGCGAGGATAGTGTCGGGTTGCAACTGCTTGGTGCGAATGTAGTCGGTGACTTCTTCGCGGGCGTCGGGGCCGAGGATGCCTTTGGGATCGACGTGCTGGTCCAGGATGCGGCCTGCGCGTTCCGAGGCGGCGATGAAGTCCTGTACCTCTGCGGGACTGATGGCGTGGTTGAGCGCGTAGGCGGTGGGCACTGTGCCGATGAGGATGAGCATGATAAGGCCCATGCCTTTTTGTCCATCGTTCGATCCGTGGAAGAAGCTGACGCCGGTACAGGTAAGCACCATGAGCGCGCGGATTGGGAAGGGCGGCGGGTCGTCGTTTACGGGAGCCTTGTAGAGCTCGGGGAACTTGATGAGCGACTTCGAAATGAGAATCAGCAGGCCGGCGATGGTGAAGCCCACGAGCGGCGAGATGAGCAGAGCTTTGAGAACCTTGATGGCCTGCTCCCAATCGACGCCGGAGGTGCCGGTATGCGGATTGAGCAGTTGATTGGCGAGGCCCACGCCGATGATGGAGCCGACGAGGGTGTGCGAACTGGAGGCGGGCAGGCCGAACCACCAGGTGCCGAGGTTCCAGAGAATGGCGGCGATGAGCAGCGCGAAGACCATGGCGAAGCCAGCGCCGGAGCTGACCTGCAGGATGAGTTCGACAGGCAGGAGAGTGATGACGGCGAAGGCCACGGTGCCGGTGGAGAAAAGCACGCCGGTGAGGTTGCAGATGCCGGACCACACGACGGCGATGTTGGGCTCGAGCGAGTGGGTGTAGATGACGGTGGCAACGGCGTTGGCTGTGTCGTGAAAGCCGTTGACGAACTCGAAGGCCAGCGCAATGAAGAGGGCGAGGGCCAGCAGCAGGTAGGGCGCGTAGCTGGTGACGGCGGCGGAGTCGAGGTCGCGCGCGACGTGAAAGACGATATAGCAGAGGCTGGTTCCCAGGGCGAGAAGGAAGACAACAACTCCGGTGCGGCTGGAGGAGCCTTTCATTTTGCGGTCGAGTAGCGTTGCGCGTTCAGGAAGCGCGTGCGGTGCCGCAGCTAAGCCAGCCATTAGATTTCTCCCAGCCTTGGTGGTTCCACGAGCGGGCGCGATAAGCAGTGGGCTGAAGGAACAGCGATGGGAATTTCAGGAATGGGGGATGGAAAGAGATTTTGGCGGAGAAAAAGCGCGCCGGAGATAGAGGATCGCATAAAACCCCAACAACCGCATCGAATCACAGTTGTTTGTGCAACGGACCTTGGGGAGAGGTGCGTTGCCTTGATTCTACACCGGGAGGGTGGGGGTGAGGGGAATGGTGGGGGTCGCGGGAGGCGGGAGGGCGGTCACACGAGTTCTGTAAACCGCTCGAACCAATCGGCCAATTGATCCTCGGACAGCGACCCCTCGGCGAGCTTCCAGAAAGCCAGAACGCGGTCTTCTTTGGGCGCAGTGATCCTGAGCCCGTTTAGCCGAAGAAATGTGACGGAAACAGTGAATGCGGTGCGCTTGTTGCCGTCCACGAAGGGGTGGTTGGCCACGATTCCTTTGGCGTAGGCCGCCGCGCACCGCGCCAGGGACGGTGGCTGCTCAGAGTAGGCAAAGAGGTTCTTGGGGCGCGCCAGTGCGGAGTCGAGCAGGCCCGGATCGCGTACCCCTTCAGGCCCGCCATGGAGCATCAAGGCTTCCTCGTGCATGGACAGGACGACGTCTTGCAGAACCCAAACGGGTTCGGTCACTCCGCAAGCCTCTGCAGGACGTCACGATTTTCGCGCATAACCTCGCGTGCAACTTCCATTTGACGGGCGAATTCCTCATCGAACGGCACGAGGCGAATGCCCTGAGGGCCTTCGGTCACATAGAGCGTGTCGCCTTTCTGGACGTTCAAACGGGCGAGTGTCTCTTTGGGGAGGATGATGCCGGCGGAGTTGCCGATTGCGATGATCTTGGTTGCGGTTGCCATGGGGCCTCCATGCTCGAGACTGAAGTATAACACACGTTATAACGCAAAATATAACATACGTTATAACAGTGATGGGCTATTTCCAGTCGTCGCGGGCGTTGGCGAGGCCTTCGTTCATCACGGCGTCAAAGCCGGTGTTCTTCTTGATGAAGATTTCGGAGAAGGCGCGGTCCTGGCGGAGGAGGATGGCCTGGAGACGGACTAACTCCAATAAGGCAAGGAACATGGCGACGAGTGCGCGCTCGGAGCGCGTGTGGCTGAGGAGGCGTCGCAGGGCGACGGGTTTGTCTTCCATGGTGAGGCGGCGAGTGAGGAACTGGATCATTTGGCCGACGGTGACGGAGTCTTCGCTGACGTCGAGAATGGGGCGGGTGCGGGCGCGTTCGAGAATGTCTCGGAAGACGCGGACGAGGTCGACGGTGTCGGCCGCGATTTCGGGTTCGGCTGCCGAATCGTCTTTGAATTCGCGGACGCCGGGATTGGACCAGGTGGCGGCTTCGAGCATCTGTTTCTGCTGCAGCATTTGGGCGGCGTTTTTAAAGCGCTCGTGTTCGAGCAGGCGCTCGACCAGCTCGCGGCGGGGATCTTCGGCGGCATCGTCAGATCCGGAAGGGCTGCGCGGCAGCAGCATCTTGCTCTTGATGTGGATGAGCAGGGATGCGGTGTAGATGAACTCCCCGGCCACGTCGACATCGCCTGCCTTGAGCTGATTGACGTAGGCGAGGAACTGCGCGGTGATCTTCGAAATGGGAATGTCGTAGATGTCGATGTCCTGCTTGCGAATGAGGTCGAGCAGCAGGTCGAGGGGTCCGTCGTAGACGTGATCGACCATGACGGAGAAGGGGGATTCCTCGGGCTCGTTGCGGGAGGAGTCGTCCTGCTTCTTGGGCTTGGCGGATTTCGCGGGCTTGTCGGCGGGCGCGGGGGGGGACACGAGGACGAGCGGGGGGGTGGTTTGCTCGGGAGCTGGGCCTTCGGGAACTGCGCGTTCGGCGAGTTTCTCCGGAGGATTTTCGTCGGGGTTGGGGTCGGGATTGGGATCCTGGTCTGGCTGCGGATCGGTGGCCGGTTCGGGGTCGGGGCCGGGTTCGCGCACGGGGACTGGAGCGGGCGAGGGTTCTTTGACCGGCACTGCGGGGATGGTTTCCGGATTGGGGGTCTGTTCGGTCAATGCTGTCTCTGCTTCTTAATTTTGACTTGTCGACTATGATCCGACGTGGCTAGGGCATCTGCATGGCGGCGCGCACTTCGACCATGGTCTGTTCGGCGCGAAGAGCGGCGCGTTCGGAGCCGTCTTTGAGGATAGCGCCGACTTCGTCTTTGGTGTAGCGGGCGCGGCGTTCCTGGATGGGATTGAGGATCTGAACGAGCGCGTCGGCGGCCCAGCCTTTGCACTCGATGCAGCCGATGCCGGCGGAACGGCAGCCTTCGTAGACCTTGGCGAGCGTTTCCGGCGTAGAGAAGACTTTATGGAGATCGCCGACGGGACACTTGTCGGGGTCGCCGGGATCGGTGCGGCGGACGCGCGCAGGGTCTGTGACCATAGTCTTGAGCTTCTTGCGGACTTCAGGCTCGGGATCGGCGAGAAGGATGGTGTTGCCGTAGCTCTTCGACATTTTGCGGCCATCGGTTCCGGGCAGTTTGGGCGAGGGCGTGAGGAGGACGTCGGGCTCGGGAAGAACATCGCGGTCCCCGAGCTTGTAGAAGTTGTTGAAGCGGCGTGCGAGTTCGCGGGTGAGCTCGACGTGAGCCTGCTGATCCTGGCCAACAGGAACATATTTCGGTTGGTAGAGAAGAATGTCGGAGGCCATAAGTACGGGATAGCCGAGGAAGCCGAAAGTGGTGAGGTCCTTGGTTTCGAGGTTCTCCTGCATCTCCTTGTAGCTGGGCACGCGCTCGAGCCAACCGAGGGGGCTGATCATACCGAGGTACATGGGCAGTTCAAAATGCTGCTTCACATGGCTCTGAACGAAGATGGGCGTCCGAGCGGGATCGAGGCCGGCGGCGAGGAAGTCCAGCGCAACTTCAAAAGTGTTGGGCGCGATGTTTGAGGTGTCGGCGTAGTCCGTGGTGAGCGCGTGCACGTCGGCGATGAAGAAATAGCATTCGTACTTGCCTGAATCCTGCAGCTTGACCCAGTTGGCGAGGGCGCCCATGTAATTGCCGAGGTGGAGCTTGCCGGTAGGGCGCATGCCGCTGAGGACGCGCGGGCGGGACGATGAGGAGGCTTGGTCGGGCATTGTGTGTCGATCGATTCCGGGATGCGAGCAGGATGCAGCCCGAGTTTGATCGCGAGGTCAAAGGCAGGCTGGGTTTATTGTAGCGGGCGACGGCGCATCGCGGTCTACGCGCGGCCGAGGATGAAGAGCACGATGCCGAGCGCGGGCAGAAGGAACAGGCGGATGATGTAGCCCCCGACGAGGATCATGAGGATCCAGCTCAGCCAGAAGGGAATGCGGTCGTAGGCTTGAACGGCGTTATAAGGGAGGATGTTGCGCAGGAGGTGGCTGCCGTCGAGGGGGGGGACGGGGAGCAGATTGAAGATGAAGAGGGAGAAGTTGATTTCGATGGCGGCGACGCCGAGCAGCACCAGGGCCTGCACGGCGGGATGAACTCCCTCGATCAGCTCGTTGTTGAACGTGGCGAGGACGACTTCGCGGCCGTCGGGGACTGCGTGGACGACGCCGAGCAGGACGATCAGGGCAGCTAAAGCGAGCAGAAGATTCGAGACCGGGCCGGCGAGGGTGACGAGGTTTTCGTCGCGGCGGATTTTTTGGAAGTTGCGGGAGATGACGGGCGTGGGTTTGGCCCAGCCGATGAGCATGCCGCTGAACATGCTCAATCCGAGGAATGGCCCGAAGATGGCGATGGCGGGAAAGAGAAGCGTTCCGATGGGATCGATGTGATAAATGGGGTTGAGGGTGACGCGCCCCGCGAGCCTTGCTGTTTGATCGCCGAGCCGCGAAGCCATCCAGGCATGCGAGCACTCATGCACGCTTAGCGAAAAGATAAGCAGAACAAATTCGAAAAGAGCAAAGGTAAAGGCTGCGGATTGCAAACGTGCGCTCCCACTGGGTGAAAGCTCAGGTTAGCACGCAGGCGCGTTCGGAATCAGGCGCGCTCTGTGGGGAAATGACCGATGACTGCGCCAGGGGGGACATGGGTTCCGGCCATCACGCTTTCGTGGGTTCCGATACGCGCGCCGTCGCCGATGGATGTAGGTAGAAGCTTTCCGTGTTCGAGATCTGCCTGAGAATAGCTGTAGGAAAACACGCGGGCGAAGGATCCGATCACTGCGCCTTTGCCGATTGTGATACCGGCCCTGTCATTGAGAAGGACACCCTTGCGTATGGTTGCGCCGTCGCCGATGGAGAGGTTGTAGCCATAGGTGAGATCGACGCCGTGATAAATTTTGACGCCGGTGCCCATGTGATCGAAGATGTGGCGGCCCAGCATGCAGCGAAAGCGAATCCCCAGCCAGTGGTTGAGTCCAACGGGGGAACGGTCAAACATCTGCCAGAACCAGAGTAGGGGCTTGCGGCGCGCGAAGCGTTCCTTGTCCACTTCGGGGAAGTGCTCGGCCTCGAGGGTCACGTTCTCCGGATCCATTGACATGCTGAGCACATTGCCGGGCAATTCGCTGGTCAGCGTGAGATTGAGTTTGCCGCCATGAGGACGGCCCAGATAGATCTGGTAGAGCTGGTCGCGCACAATTTCCGCGCGGCGCTCGGGCGAACAGTGACGCACGAACTCATCGTCGAGAAACTGCAGCCAGCGGCGAAAAATCTCTTCGGCTTCCGGGGTGGGGCGGGGAATATTGGCGGGAACATTTGCGGTAGCCATATGCATAGGACGATAAACCAAAGCGGCAGGATGCAGCGAGCCTTGCATGCAGCGGAGGCGGGTCCGCAGCGGGGCCACGGACGAGGCGTTATCCTAGAGGGTCCGGTGGGCGGCTTTTTTTGAGGCCCGCCGTAGAGAGAGAATGCACACCATGAGTGAAAAAGAAGCCGCTGCCGTTGTACCAGAGTCTGCGACTACTGCAGCACCGATTGCGACTATCGCCACGCTGGGCAAATTCGAGGGCCAGTCCGTCACGCTGAAGGGATGGTTGTATAACTCGCGCGAGAGCGGGAAGCTATTGTTTCCGATTTTTCGCGATGGGACGGGGACGGTGCAGGGTGTGGCGCATGTGAAGAGCGTGCGACCTGAAGTGTTTGAAGCGCTCAAGGGATTGACGCAGGAGTCGTCGGTGATTGTCACCGGCAAAGTGCGGGCGGACAAGCGCGCACCGGGCGGCTTCGAGTTGGATGTCGAGGACGTTCAGGTTGTGCAGCGGGTACCGGAGTCGGACCCGTATCCCATTACGCTGAAAGAGCATGGCGTCGATTTCCTCATGGAGCATCGGCACCTGTGGGTGCGTTCGCCGCGACAGTCGGCCATTTTGCGTATCCGCGCGGAGATCATGCGTGCGGCGGCGGAGTATTTCGACAGCAATGGATTTATCCGCACCGATCCGCCGATTCTGACGCCTGCCGCATGCGAGGGCACGTCGACGCTGTTTCCGGTGGACTATTTTGGCGATCCGGCTTATCTAACGCAGAGCGGCCAACTTTACATCGAGTCGACAGCGCTGGCACTGGGCAAGGTTTATAGCTTCGGGCCGACGTTTCGTGCGGAGAAGTCGAAGACGCGGCGGCATTTGACGGAGTTCTGGATGATTGAGCCCGAGGTAGCGTTCTGCGACCTCGACGGGCTGATGGAGCTGGCGGAGAACTTCATCTCTCACATTGTGCAGAGTGTGCTGAAGAATCGCGCGCCGGAACTGCAGGTGATCGGGCGCGACGCTGAAAAGCTGAAGAACATTTTGCCGCCGTTTCCCCGCCTGCGATACGACGAGGCTGCGAAGATGCTGAATGAGGCGCATGCCAAGGGCGAATTGGAGCAGCCGTTTGAGTATGGCAATGATTTCGGTTCGCCGGACGAGACGTGGCTGAGCTCGCAGTTTGACCGGCCGGTGATGGTGCATCGTTATCCCGCGGCGGTGAAGGCGTTTTATATGGAGCCGGACCCGAAGGACGCGAATTTTGCTTTATGCGTGGATGTGCTGGCGCCGGAAGGCTACGGCGAGGTGATCGGCGGGTCACAGCGTGTATCGAGCTACGAACTGCTGAAGAGCCGTATTGAACATCACGGTCTGCCGATGGAGGCGTTCCAGTGGTATCTCGATCTGCGGCGCTATGGCAGCGTGCCGCATGCGGGGTTTGGCATGGGCATTGAGCGACTGGTGGCGTGGATCTGCGCGCTGGATCATGTGCGCGAGACGATTCCGTTTGCGCGGACGCTGCATCGGATTTATCCGTGAGCGTGCGGAGTGGGAGGCCGCGCCGTGCGTTTGTGAGTCTTCACGCCCGCTCCGCGGCATCCAACGAGGCAGTCCGATTACAACGAGAGGCCATGCGATGACGCGTTCCGTAACTGAAACCAACCCAATCAAGCGCGCACCGGCAGTGGATGGCGTGCTGGACATCTTTCACGAGCGATGGAGCCCGCGCTCGTTTTCCGACCGAGCGGTGAGCAAGGCGGATTTGAAGCGCATCTTCGAGGCGGCACGCTGGATGCCTTCGTCAAGCAATGAGCAGCCGTGGCGATTCATCGTGGGCTTGAAGGGCACGGGCACCTTCGAAAAGATTGCTTCGTCGTTCGGTGGGTTCAATCAGGCGTGGGCGCCCAAAGCGCCCGTACTCATTCTTGGCACGACGCGAACGCGTTTTGCCAAGAATGACGCTCCGAATAGCTACGCCCTTTTCGATCTCGGGTCGGCCACCGGAGCGATCACGCTGCAGGCAGCAGCTCTCGGCATCGCAACGCACCAGATGGCGGGATTCGATCAGGACGTGGCGCGCAAAGCGCTGGGCATTCCGGAGGAGTATGCGCTGGGCTCGGTGATGGCGATGGGCTATGTGGGCGATCCCTCTGCCTTGCCGGAGAAATACGCGACGATGGAGACTGCGCCGCGCAGCCGCAAGCCGCTGAGCGAAGTTGCCTACTCGGCGTGGGACGAGCCGGCCGATCTGGGCTGAACTCTTACAAGAAACGGGACAAGGCGGGACGGTCTTTGCGTCGATGGCCTTCGCGGTAAAGTGAAGGCTGGAGGGACTCAGACATTGCCCGTTTTGCGACCACCACGTCCGATGCAGCGGCAGAAGCCCTCGCGGCGACCGCGCCACAGACGCGCTGCGGTGCGCAAACGACGAATGGGCTGGCCGGGTCGCATCGTTTTGGCGGGGATGCTGGTGGTAATTGCGGTGGTCGGCTGGGCGGCGCTCTCCCGCCAATTTGCTCCAACTTCTAACACGAATGCTCAACGATTCGACGCGATTATCGTTCTCGGCTATCCGGCCGATGCGGATGGCAATCCGACGCCGAGACAACTGGCGCGGGTGAGCGAAGGGGTGCGGGAGTATGAGCGTGGGGTTGCTCCTCGGCTGATTTTGTCCGGGGGAGCGGCTCACAACGGTTTTGTGGAAGCGCAGGTGATGGCGCGGATTGCCGAGGCCCAAGGGATTCCTGCGTCGGCGATTTTTCAAGAGACTCAAGCAGAGGACACGATCCAGAACGCATGCTATTCGGTGCGGATCATGCAGGCGCACGGGTGGAAGTCGGCCGAAGTGGTTTCAAGTGCGAGCCATTTGCCGCGCGCGGGGTTGATCTTCAGCCGCTTGCCGGTGGAGTGGCGGACGCATGCGGCTCCAGCGTTGACTGCGGAGCCGGGGGCCGAGGCGGAATCACTTCTTGAAACGATGAAGACGGTGCGCTACCTGGGGTATGCCCAGTGGGCGGAACGCTGCGAGCCCTAGGCAAGCTCACCCCAGGTGTCGGGCAAACGGAACGCCTGCCGAAGCGTCTACCAGCAAGGCTCCCTTTTGCAAAAGCCAGAGGACCGGCACTGCGCGGTGGAGTGTTCCTCAATCCCATGCGATTGAGCCGCGGGTCGCATTGTCCGCCCTCGGCGCGGTCCTGTAAGCTGTGTGATGATGCGTCTTTCAGTTCGATCTTTCATTGCTCTTACCGCTCTTGGTGTATTGGCGGTATGTGGTGCGCTTAAGTCTAATGCGCAGGGTGCGGGTACAGGCCAACAGCCGGCCGCGAACGGCACGTACATGGTGGTCGATCCGCTGGCGGGCGTGCACTATGACAACCGCTTTGACCTGTCGCTGGGCCTGGCCTACGACCATATGAAGGCTGGTCCGACGCTGCTGCAGGGTTCGAACCTGGGTGGCCTGGATTTGTCGGGTTCTTACTGGTTCGCCAGGCATTGGGCCGTGGAAGGTTCTGGGCGCGGTTACCTGGGCACCAGCGGCGCGGCTCCCAATCCCGACAGCATCAATGGACCGTTTGTAGCGCAATACTTGTTTGTGGGCGGGCCAGAGTGGCTGGGACCGCACAACAAGCACGGCGACCTGATTGCGCACGCCATGGTGGGCGGGGCTTACGGCCAATTCGAGAAGGATCTGCGCGGTAATTCGCCGTCGGTCGTGGGTTTCTATAACGATCAATTGGCTTTGGGCGCGATTGTGGGCGGCCACATCGATCTGAACCGGTCGGCGCACTGGGTTTTCCGGATGTCGCCTGACGCGGTCATTACCCACTACGGCATTAACTACGCGCCCAACACCAAGCAGTGGGATGTGAACTTCGCTTTCTCGCTGGGCGTGGAGTACAAATTCAAGCAGAAGCGGTAGCGTATCGCAACGGCAGCAGTTGCAGATTTATAGAACCGGAGTTCTTGGCGGCAGGTCGCCAGGGCTCCGGTTTTTCGATTTAGTAGGCGAATCTGAGGCGACTAAAAGGGATAGGCTGCGTGTCTCATCTGTGTGTGGTATTCTCCACCATTCAGAGGCACCTGTGGAAAAGTGTCGCTGGAAAGAATGCGATACCGGATAGCGGAATGCGCGCACATCTCTGAACTGTTCATCCGGGTAAAAGACAGAAAGCAGGGATAGTACGGACATGAGGGACACTCTCGGGGTATTGCTTGCCGGTGGGGCTGGCGAACGATTGTTTCCGCTTACCCGTGACCGCGCCAAGCCAGCTGTGCCCTTTGGCGGGCACTACCGGATCATCGACATCACACTTTCAAACTGCATCAATTCGGGCCTGCGCAGGGTTTATGTCATGACCCAGTACAAGGCGCTTTCGCTTAACCGGCATATCCGCGAAGGTTGGACGGGAATTGTGGCGCAGGAACTGGGCGAGTTCTTTGAAATTCTGCCGCCCATGAAGCGCACGGGCGCGAACTGGTACATGGGCACTGCTGACGCGGTTTACCAGAACATTTATTCGATCGGCAGCGAGCAGCCGAAGCATGTGATCGTGCTGAGCGGCGACCATATTTACAAAATGGACTACAGCCGCATGCTGGCTTACCACAACGAGACGGGCGCTGATGTTACTCTCGCCACACTTCCGATTTCGCCTGATGAGGTCAATCAATTTGGCATTGTAGAAGTGGGCAAGAATGGCGAAGTGACGGGCTTTCAAGAGAAGCCTGCCACCACGACGGTTCGCTCGCCATTCAATCCCAACGCTGTGGATGCTTCGATGGGCATTTACATCTTCAATACGGAGATCCTGTTGAAGGCGCTGATTGTGGATGCGGAAGACCCGGAGTCGAAGCATGACTTCGGCCACAACATTTTGCCGGATCTGCTGGGCAAGAAGAAGATGATGGCCTACAGCTTTGTGGATGAGAACAAGCAGCAGGCTCTTTACTGGCGGGACGTGGGAACGCTGGACGCCTACTACGATGCCAACATGGATTTGTGCTCGGTTTCGCCAGTGTTCAACCTGTACGACAAGAGCTGGCCGATCCGGACGCGAGTGCGCCAGTATCCGCCGGCCAAATTTGTGTTTGGCGAGCCGGGCCGCACGGGTATGGCGGTGAATTCAGTCATCACCGCAGGCGTGATCATTTCGGGCGCATCGGTGTCGAACTCCGTGCTTTCGCAGGATGTGCGCGTGAACTCATACTCCGACGTGGACGCGAGCATCATCTTTTCGCATGTGAATATCGGGCGGCATTGCCGGATTCGGCGCGCGATTATCGACCGCGATGTACACATTCCTGAGGGCACCGTGATTGGCTACGATCCGGTGGAGGACAAGCGGCGGTATTTTGTGACGCCGTCGGGACTGACCATTGTGACGCGCGATGCCTCGCTGTTTGAGAATCCTGTAGACCCGGAGTTTCTGGAGCGGTATTAGGCGCGGTCAGCGGCCAGGGAGCAGAAAATCAAATTGCAATGAAACGGCTCCTCGAGGCATGAGGAGCCATTTTACTTCGTCTTGTACTCCTGAAACAGCTCGGGAAATTGCTGCTTCAGAGCCGCGATCTTTGGGCGATCGCAAACGAGGATGTAGGGGTTGTCAGGATTGAGATCGGCATAGTGCTGATGGTATTCCTCCGCATCGTAGAAGCCCTTGAGGGGGACAACCTGGGTGACGATGGGCTTGGCGAAGACGTGTGCGTTGTCGAGTTGGGCGATGTAGGCGAGGCTGATCTTTTTCTGCTCATCGCTGGTGTAGAAGATCGATGACCGATACGAAGTGCCCACATCGGGGCCCTGGCGGTTGAGTTGTGTCGGGTCGTGCGCGACTGAAAAATAGATGCGCAGCAACTGCCCGTAAGTGATCTTAGATGGGTCGTAGACGACGCGCACGGATTCGGCGTGGCCGGTTGTTTCGGTCGTCACCTGATCGTACGTGGCCGACGAGGCCGCGCCACCCGCGTAACCGGCAGTGGTGTCGACGACACCTTTAACGCGCTCGAAGACGGATTGAACGCCCCAGAAGCAGCCTCCGGCGAATACAGCAACTTGTTTGCCGGGCTTGGACGCCAGGGCGTCATCCGAACTTGCAACCGGAATGGGCTTCGCCGTAGCCGCGTGGCACCCAACACAAAAGGCGATTGCAGCAAGCACCGAACTGAATACGCCGCGAAGGGGAAGACTCTTCGACATGTCGATCTCCTGAACCAGACCAATCCTGGCCCGCATACGTCTGATGCTTTTGATCCTTAAAGGTTACGGTCAAAGCGGTCTGCCGTAGTCTCTAGTCTCCCGGTTTCCGACAGATTGCCGGCTCGTCGAGAACCTCTTTCACATCTAACGATTCGGCGTATACTGGGGCAGTTTTTTCATACCGAGGCTGACAAGCCCTTGTTTAAGCCGGGCATGACGAAATGGAAAGTTGCGAATCAATGTATTTCCGGAAGAGGATTCCAACATTCAGGGCATTGCCTGCCATTGCGGCAGGTTTCGCAATCTTAATTACTGGCTGCAGTAGTTTTGTTGTCAATCATTCGCAGGGTCCGCCATCAAATGACCCCGACAAGTTTGCCGATCAGCTGATTTCCAAGATGACCCAGGCAGAGAAGCTCCAGCTAGTGCACGGCAACCTGCCTATTCCTCCGTACCCGGTGCAGCCTCCCCACGGTGCGGTCTATTGGGTTCCGGGGATTACCCGGCTAGGAATCCCGGACCAGTTATCTGCCGATGGGCCGGCAGGTCTGGGCGACAACGTAGGACCGGCAACCGCGTTGCCTTCGCCTCTGGCCAACGCCGCGAGCTGGGACCTGGCCGAGGCCTACAAATACGGCCAGGTGATCGGTAAGGAGTTGCGCGACTACGGCCTGAATATCAGCCTGGGGGGCAACCTCAATCTCGTAGGACGCGAACCACGGGATGGGCGGGCATTCGAAACTGGAGGGGAGGATCCTTACCTGTCAGGGGAAATGAACGCTCAGCATCTTCTCGGAATTCAGGACCAACACGTCATCGCCGGCATGAAGCACTTTGTGTTGAACGATCAGGAAACAGGGCGCACACAGGCCAATGCGGTCATCGATGAACGTTCAGCGCGTGAGAGCGACCTGTTGGCGTTTGAAGTGGCGCTCGCCGAGTCCAACGCGCAAATGACCATGTGCGCATACAACCTTGTGAATTCAGTCGACAGCTGCCAGAACGATCATTTGTTGAACAGCGTGCTGAAGGGCGACTGGAACTTCAAGGGTTTTGTGCTCTCGGACGATTACGCTACGGAGAGCTCGGTCGCCGCAGCAATGGCGGGCCTCGACCAGGAACAGTCCTACGGATATTTCTTTACCGGGATCTGGACATCGGAGAGTTTGGCGGATGGTCTGGCCAACGGGGACATGCCGGTTTCGCGTCTGGATGATATGGTTCACCGAATCCTTCGCGGAATGTATGCGGAAGGGGTCTTCAGTCACCCTTCGACGGTGCAGCCGATTGACGCGGTTGCCGACGGGGCTATCGCTCAGGAGGTGGAGGAGCAGGGCGCCGTACTGCTGAAAAACGCCAGCGCTCAACTGCCGCTCAATACGGCGATTGCATCGATCGCTGTCATCGGATCTCATGCCGACGTAGGCGTACTGTCTGGAGGCGGTTCGGCACAAGTAACGCCTGTGGGTGGCGCGGCTCTCACTTTGGCGCCGGCCTGCCCTCCCAACCTTCCGCCGCCGGGTGGCGTGGCCTGCACGAATGCATCACAGATTTACGACCCCTCTGCACCACTGGCAGCCATCAAGGAGATGGCTCCGAATGCCACAGTGACTTATAACGACGGAACCGACCCGGCTGCAGCATCCGCTCTGGCGGCATCCGCGAGTGTGGCGATTGTCTTCGAGAGCGACTGGGAGAGCGAAGGTATGGACCGCGTCGACCTGAGCTTCGCTGCCGATCAAGACACGCTGGTGGCCGCCGTGGCCGCTGCCAATCCTCACACCGTCGTGGTGCTCGAGAATGGTGGCGCTCACATCATGCCTTGGCTTGGCAGCGTGAATGCAGTGCTGGAAGCATGGTATCCGGGCCAACTCGGAGGAACAGCTATTGCACGTATCCTGTTCGGCGCGGTGAACCCGTCCGGCAAGCTCCCTATCACTTTTCCCGCGAGCGTAGGCCAGTTGCCCAGGCCGGTGATTCCTGCTCCACCAGGCAGCACGGGGACATTCGACGTCGACTACACAATTGAGGGCATGAATGTTGGATACAAATGGTACCAATTGAACAACATGACGCCGTTGTTCGCATTTGGATACGGCCTTTCATACACGACGTTTTCAATCGCAGATGCACGAATTGCGCCTGACACTCCGCCGGCAAACGGATTTCAGGTGAGCTTTAATTTGACGAACACAGGAAATCAGGCAGGCGCGGAGGTGGTGCAGGTCTACCTTGGACTTCCTGCCAGCACCGTCGAGTCGCCGATGCGCCTCGTGGGATGGAGCAAGATTCTTCTTCAGCCGGGCGCGCAAAAGCAGGGGACAATCGCTGTTGACGCCAGCGATTCGTCCCATCCCTTGTCTTACTGGGACGAGAGCACCCATGGCTGGGCAGTAGCACCCGGCGTTTACACGGTGTATGTCGGCAACTCTTCTGACAACATACAACTCGCAGGCACATTCCAGATCGGCCAGTGAATGGCGCTTTCATTTTCGCGTGCGCAGTCGAAGGATCCGCTACCGGATTGAGAAATCCGGCCGCAGCCAGGGCTTGAGGTCCGTCCACGGAATCGTGAAAGGCGGCGGCGTGCAGGCGTAGCATGCGACCGCGTATTTCTGGAAGATGATGGTCAATCCTTCGCGGTCGAGTTGCCAATTGGACGGTTCGATGACAATTCCGTGCAGTGTTTTTGCCATTTCCCCTGGCTGCATGAAGGACTGGTAATCGCCATTAACATCGGCGTCGAGGGTCTGGTGCAGGTACTTGTCGGTTTTCGACTGGAGGGCTTTGTCCCAGCCTGAATCAGACTTGAAGACATCTTCGGGGCGAAGTTCACGCCGCTCTTTCAGCAGCCAGTTGAACTGGATGGAGTCTTCGTTGGGATGCGCGGCACCGTGTCCGTACCAATCGTTGACGATTTCGGCTGTAACGAGACCACGGGTGACGAGGCCGATGGAGGTAGTGACTCTCACATCCTCATCGGTGACCCAACCAGCGTGCCATCTGCCATCGGGCTTTGCCTGTCCGGCAGAAGCAATGGTGCGCGCTGCAGATTCGATGGCCTTGTTCCATGCGATCCAATCGGGAGTTGCAGAAGCGGCCTGCGGCCAGGAGGCATTCAGAGTCCCGGGTCCATCAGGACGAGACTCATCGGCGGGCGGAGTTGAGGCAGAAGCCGTAAGAGATACCGAGTTCCAGACGAAGGTCAAGGCATCCCGGTGCTCGATCATATGCTGCAGAGTTTGTGTGCGCTGGTTTTCATAGTCCTGAAGACACGTCGCAATGTCGGGCGCGGAGGGGTAGTAGGGTGTGGCGGGGCATGCGACTTCCCTGCTGCGAATCCAGCCGCGCTGGCTCTCACGGATTTCCGCGATCATGTCGACCGGAACTGCTGAAAGCAAGGATTTGTAGGCGGCGGCCATTTGATCGTCAACGGCACCGAGCACGGGCGAGGCGCATATGGCTTTTTCCTGTGGAGTGCGGGCCTTGGAGCAGTCGAAGCTGGCGGCATGTGCGCCGCTGCAGGTCGCAGCGAGGAGGAAAATGCACCAGTTTTTATGCATTGTGACTCCTCTCAGACGGATGCTGGGAACCCCATCATAATGCGAATCGAAGCGGACCTGTCGCGAAGAGTTCTACAACGGAACTATCCAACAAAATCATGCGTATAGACCCACATGGCGTGCGCAGGTACATTAAGCTGGAGCGTGATGGGGCTGGCGACCCCGCCCAAATCTCCGCGGCGGAGCATGCAGCCCAGGGATGGGGGTGCTCCGCTGGCTCCCAAGGGGCACGCCGCCACAGCAGCTATTGTTGGTGTGGCAAAGGCTCGCGCGATGCGCGAGGAGGATAGGCCGCTGGAGATCGACTGGTCCCAAGTTGTCCGCCGCTGTATGGACGGGGATTCCGGCGCATGGGCCGAGCTGGTCCGCACGCATCACCGGCGTGTCTATGGGCTCTGTTACCGATTTACCGGCAACCCGGCCGACGCTGAGGATCTGACCCAGGATGTCTTCTTAAAGGTTTATTCGAATCTGGCCAGCTTTGATATGGGCCGGGGCAGCCTGCAGGTGTGGATCACGACCATGACTCGCAACCTGCTGGTGGACAACTTCCGCCGCACGCGCAATCAACGGGCGACCGGTTCGCTGGATGAAGGCTGGGACGCATCTGACGAGTTGAAGCCGGTGGACCGGCTTGTGTCGGCAGCTCCCTCGCCCCACGAATCCGCAGCACAGAAGGAACTATCGAAGATGGTGCAGGACGCGCTGGCGCGGGTTTCCGCCGAACTGCGCGAGGCAGTCATTCTAAGAGATTTGCAGGATCTGGACTACAAGGAAATTGCCCAGGTGCTGGGCATACCCGAAGGTACCGTAAAGTCCCGCATCAGCAGGGGCCGCGCGGAACTAGCGCGCCTGCTGGAACGTAATAAACGGGAGGTGATGTAACCATGGCAGACCGAGTACACATTCCGAATTCTCCAGCTTGCGGACAGTGGGAAACCCTGCTGGCCGACGCGCTGGACGGGCTGCTGCAACCCGAGGACGAGGCGACCTTTTCGTCGCACATGGCAAGCTGCGCGGCCTGCACGGCTCTGTTTGAAGAGTCGCGGCGAGGCCGGGAGTGGCTGGAGTTTCTTTCCCCGGAACCAGAGGTCCCGGAGGGGCTGCTGGATAAGATTTTGGCCTCGACGGGACCTGGGCAAGTGGCCGGTTACGGTTTGGTGACGGGCAGCAGCGAAGTATTGCCGATACCTCCCGTGTGGCAGCGCCCCGGGTTTATGGGCCGCATTCGCCGCTTTGCCGAACCACGACTGATGATGACCGCGGCGATGGCCTTTTTCTCGATTGCGTTGACGCTGAATTTGACGGGGGTTCGCTTAACTGACCTGAAGCTTGCCAATCTGCGGCCCAGTGCAGTGCGTTCTTTCATGGAACGCCGGCTGACGATGGCTTCGACCCCGATCATTCGCTACTACGACCACCTGCGGTTGGTGTATGAGGTGCAGTCGAGGGTGCGGGAATTGCGGCGCAATTCCGAAGGCGAGGGTGCTCCGCAGAACAACACGCAACCGGCAGCACCGGGGGAATCGAAACAGAATCCTCCTCACAAAGATGGAGGGTCGAAAGTGGACCCTCCGCAACAGTCGGGAGTTCCGGCTAATCGGGATTCGCTCGACTACCTGGAGACTTCCCTTACGCTTCAAGACCGGCCCGCGCATTCCGGCGGCTCACTTCCCCAACGGCTTGGACCAGCCAATGGGGACCCCGGCTCCGCTGTAGCACCACGGGAAAGGAGCACAGTATGGACTGCGTAAATCACACTGGTGTACCTGCGACAGCGTTTTGCCAGAACTGCGGCAAGGCAATGTGCGCAACCTGCATTCGCAAGGGGCCCGCAGGGCAGATCCTGTGCGAACCCTGCACGATGGCGTGGCAAAACATGCAACAGCCGTTCGTTCCGCCACCCGTGGGCAGCCCCAATCCGGTGGCCGCCGCGGTGCTCGGACTGATCCCCGGCGTGGGCGCAATGTACAACGGTCAATTTTTCAAAGGCTTGTTGCACGTCGTTATTTTCGCCGTGCTGGTTAGCATCAGCAGCCACTTTGGAATCTTTGGCATCTTCATCGGCGCGTGGGTTCTGTATCAGGCATTTGAGGCGTATCACACTGCGGTGGCGCGGCGCGATGGGTTGCCGTTGCCCGATCCGCTGGGGCTGAACGAAGTGGGCAATTGGCTCAGCATGGGTAGCCGCCCAAATTATCCTGGCCAGCCGCCGACAGCGCCAGGTGCTGCCGGACCTGCTTCGACCGGATATCAGGCTCCGTATGCGGCACCCTATCAGGCGCCGGCTGCGAATCCTTACGAGCCGCCGTACACACCGGTCGCGGGATTTACCGATCCGGGAGCACCGCCGGCTCCGCCGATTCCACCAGTTCCTCCGGTGCCGCCTTTGGGTTGGCGCCGCAAGGAACCGATTGGAGCCGTGATCCTGATCGGCTTCGGACTGATTCTGCTTTTGAACCAGATGGGTTATTTTGCAGAACGCTTTGTCCACTTTCTCTGGCCTCTGATTTTTATTGGTCTGGGAGCGTGGCTGATTATTCGCCGTCTAGGTGACACGAAGGGAGGCCCCCAATGAACCGTTACATTCTGATTCGCCGACTGACCGGGCCATGTGTCTTGCTTCTTTTGGGCGTTGTCGCACTGCTGCACGAGGCAGACCTTGTGAGCTGGAACATCTTTGTGCCGCTGCTGCTGATTCTGATCGGCGTGCTCAAGCTGGCGCAGCGGGCAGCACTGGCCGCGGCGGGCGACGAGCCTCCATATCCGGGCACATTCCCGGGCGGCTATCCAGGAAGTTATGCCTACGGTGCGCAGCCACCTGTGCCGCCGGGCACGCAACCCATTCCGCAGCCTACCGGCACCTCGATAGTGCCCTCTGCTCCGCATGACATCACCGGTGGTTCTGAGGGAGGACAGTCATGAGCAGCCAGCCTCCGTTTACGCCTCCGGGCGGTGCACCTCCTCCGTACGATCCGCGCACGCAATGGCGCGTCTATCGGGAACAGCAAAAGGCCGCGTGGCGTGCTCAGCGCGACGCCTGGAAGGCGCAGCAGCATGCCATGAAGGCCGGGTATGTGGGTGCCTACGGGCCCCGCGTGCCATCGATCGTCGGGCCCATCATTCTTGTCGCCATCGGTATCGTGGGTCTTCTGATTTACAGCGGGCGCATTTCTGCCACGAACTTCTGGGCCTGGTATGGCCACTGGTGGCCGTTGTTGCTCATTTGCGCCGGCTTGGCGCTATTGGGCGAGTGGGCGCTGGATTTGCGCCGTGAGACGCCGGTGCGGCGGAGCGGCGGATTTGTGGGCGGCCTGGTACTGCTGGCGATTCTGGGATTTGCTGCCGCGGGATGGACCGACTGGTGGGGTCCGATGCGCGCCAACTGGGGCGATAACAACGACAATTTCTTCAATTTCTTTGGCCAGCCTGAACACGATCAGGATCAGCAACTCCTGAATGTGCAGGTTCCGGCGAACGCGCTGGTGCAAATCGAGAATCCGCGTGGCGACGTGAGCGTAACCACAGGCGACGGCAATAATGTGCAGGTGCAGGCGCACGAAGTGGCTTATTCCAGCAGCGACAACGAGGCCAAGAAGATCTTCGATGCCGAGCAGGCGCACGTCACGGTGAGCGGCAATACGGTGCTGGTGAAGTCAGACAGCAACAACAGCGGGCGGCTAAATCTCGCAGTCACCGTGCCGAAGGGCTCGCAAGTCACGGTGAACTCGGGCCGCGGCGATGTCACAGCTGCGGGCCTCACTGCGGGCGCGACCATCACGGCCAGTCACGGCGACGTGCATCTGAGCACGATTCAAGGCTCAGTGCAGGTGCACTTCTCCAGCGACAAGGGCGATTTTTCTGCGCACCAGATTGACGGCGATCTTACTGCTGACGGCAACTGCAACGATCTGACCTTCAGCGAGATCAAGGGAAAGGTCACATTGAACGGCGAGATCTTTGGCGACGTGCACATGGAAAACGTCGCGGGCCCGCTGCACATCCACACCTCGGTGACTGAGCTTGAACTAGCGGCGCTGCCGGGAGATTTGACGCTCAACTCCGATGATTTGCGCGTAACCGAAGCCAAGGGCCAGGTACGCGTGACCACGCATGCGAAGGACGTGGACCTGAGCCAGATTTACGGCGACACGTATGTGGACGATAGCCGCGGCCAGATTTCGATTGAGCCGGCCGGCTCCTACAGTGTGGACGCGAAGAGCGGCAAGGGGGATGTCGAGGTGACTCTATCTCCCGATGCATCGGCGACAGTGGACGGTCGCACGCACAACGGAGACATTGTCTCGGACTATGCGCTGGTGATCAGCGGCGATGAAAGCAAGACGGTCAGCGGGAAGATCGGCTCGGGCCAGGGCAAGATTGTTTTAAATGCCGATGTAGGCGACATCCACATCAAGAAGGGATCAGGATTTCCGCCCGCTCCGCCTGCGACTGCGGTTGCGCCGAACGCTCCGCACCTGAAAGCGCCGAAGGCCGCTCCGCAAGCACCGGTAACACAATAGAACACTGTTGGGCTGCAATCACAAGAGGGTAGGCGCAGGGCATACGCTCTGCGCCTATTCTGTTCTGAGGGCCTGCATGGGATCGAGACGTGAGGCGCGCCATGCGGGTACAAGGCAGGCCAGAGCCGCAACCAGCAGCAACACTGCGCTCACTGCGGCAAAAACTGCGGGATCGAGCGGCTGTGTTTCATAGAGCATCGACGCAACCTCTCTGACTGCAGCGAGGCTTGCCGCGAGTCCCAGCCCCAGTCCAAATAGCGCGGGACGCAGCCCATCCAAGAGCACCTGTCCGAGCACCTGCTTCCGTTGAGCGCCTAGCGCGATGCGGATGCCGATTTCGCTGGTCCGCTGTGCCACCATGTACGAAAGAATCCCAAACAACCCCACCCCGGCCAGCACCAGCGATAACCCCGCAAAAACTGAGAGCAGAGTTGCATCAAAGTTCGCGTCCAGAGTATTCCTGCCGACGACCTGATCCATGGTGAGAATTTCAGACACTGGAAGGTCGCGGTCCATTCCAGCAATCAAGCGCTGGACGGGCATGGCGTACTGCGTGACATCGTGTGCGGAGCGGACCACCAACGTAGCGCCGTTCATGTCATCGACTGCGTCGAGGGCAAAATACATCATGGGCTGAGTGGGCTCGCCCGCCTCGAAACGCGTGTCAGCCACCACGCCGACAATCTCAAATGGACGCTGGCCCAGTGTGAGCAGGTGTTTTCCAATTGGATCTTCTGCGGAGAAGTTCTGGCGCACGAAACTTTCGGTGACGATGACCTGGGTTGCATGCCCGGGGCGTTGACTGTCGTCAAATGTGTGTCCGTGCAGTATTGGAATGCCCATGGCCGCGAAGTACGCGGGGTCTGCCCAGCGATGCAGCGCATATAGTAATTTGCCCTTGGGCGGAGCAGGATGACCGGGGATGGCAAAGCCGCTGTCGCCGCCATAGCCGTCTCCTGGAACCACGGGGAAAATCAATCCGGCAGCCTGGACCCCGGGAATGTTGCGCACTTGGCTTAGCAGCGAATCAAAGAAGTTTGCCCGTTGGGCTGGCTGGCTGTAGCGCGATTCCGGCAAGTTGAAGTCCATCTTCAGCACGTTCTGCGTTAGGCACCCGAGGTGGGTCGTACGCAAACGCGTATAACTCTTCAGTAACAGGCCCGCGCCGATCAGCAGGACAACGGTGAGGCCCACTTCAAGGGAGAGCAGCACGGCGCGCAGCCTTGCGCGGGCCTGCCCGGCACTGTGGGCACGCGACAACTCTTGGAGCGCGATAAGAACCTGGCGGCTCTTGGCGGAGGCGGAAGCAATGAGTCCGGCAAACACCGCACATAGCACAATCAATCCGGCGCCGAATACCACTACAACACTATCGATATGGATTGCTTCCACTCGGGCCATCTCGTGTCGCGTGCTTACAAACCATTCAATGACCGCAATCGCCAATAGAAAACCAAGGGCACCCCCCATGACCGACAGCAAGAGGCTCTCTATCAGACTCTGTCGCAGCAGGCGCAGGCGACTCCCGCCAAGAGCGGAACGAATCGCTTGCTCCTTACGCCGCGCTGCAGCGCGTGCGACCAGCAGGTTTGCGACGTTGAGAGAAGCGATCAGAAGGAGACAGCCAGTGGCGGCAAGCAGAACGTAGAGGGGCGTCTTCAAATCGCCCACCAGCGAGTCCAGCATGGGGCGAATACTTGCCGCCTTGCTGACAAACGCATTATCCGGATTCTGGTCATGAATGCGGCGAGTGATCAGGGTAAGCTCAGCCAAGGCCTGAGCCTCAGTGACTCCTGATTTGAGCCGCCCTATCACGATGAAATCGTGGGAGTCGATCGCATTGATCTCCGTGGCTGGCTCTTTGTAGTAAATCGGCGTCCAAAGCTGAACAGCCGGATTGGGGTAGGAGAACCATGCGGGCATCACGCCGATCACCGTGTAGGGCTTGGCGTCGAGCAACACCGTCTGGTTGACAATCGAAGTACTACCGCCAAAGCGACGCTTCCACAACCCCCAACTCAGCAGAACAGTGGGGTTCGCCGACGGCCGGTCATCGTCCGCGGTGAAGTTTCTTCCCAGGGCCGGTTGCACCCCAAGCATTGGCAAAAAGTCCCACGAAAAGCTCGCTGCGCGCACCCCTTCGGGCAATTGTTCTCCCGATCCGGACAGGTTGTAGCCGCTATAGCCGCAGATGGCCATGTCACTGAAGCTGCGGCTCTGCTTCTTCCACTCGGCAAAGACGCCTCCAGCATTTTGGTTGTAGGGGAAGCTTCCGTCGGCACTGTACTCGTAGAGTCGCATCAGCCTGTCCGGTTCGCTGAACGGCAACGGTTTGAGCAAAACCGAGCGCACGATGGTAAAAAGCGCCACGTTAGAGCCGATTCCCAGAGCAATCACGAGGATCGCAATTGCCGCGAAGCCTGGCGTTCGAACGAGAGTGCGCACACCATAATGCACATCACGAAGCAGAAGTTCCAGCGAATTCCAAGTCCAGGTCGCGCGCGCCTGTTCGCGCAGCAGAGCCGGATTGCCGAACAGGCGGAGGGCCGCGAAGCGCGCTTCTTCCGCGCTCATCCCAGAATCGATATTCTCCGCAATTTGGCGGTCGAGGTGGAACTGCAGTTCGTCGGAGAGGTGCGCGTCCGCCGCGCCGCGATGCAACAGCATTTGCACACGCATTTGGATTTTTGAAAGCCAGCGCATGAAGTGCCTCCTCAGATCTCGCTTACGATCAGATCGATGGCCGCGGAGAGGCGGTTCCAGTTCGCGGTTTCGGACTCGAGTTGCTTGCGGCCGGCAATGGTTAATGAATAGAACTTGGCCTGCCTGCCAGTTTCACTCTCCTGCCACTTGGCCTTGATCCAGCCCTGTTGCTCAAGGCGGTGCAGCGCTGGATAGAGTGAGCCTTGCTGCACTTGAAGCACTTCACCCGAAACTTGTTGGATACGCTTGGCGATGGCCCAGCCATGCATCGCATCGGGAAGAAGCGTCTTGAGAATCAGGAGGTCGAGGGTGCCCTGGACGAGATCGTTTGGTTTGCCCATGCCTAGATTATCTACACAATGTTGTGTAGATCGTCAAGGTGTCGTGGTTTGGGCAGAAAACGGGAGGCGAAAATTTGTCGAAGCGCATTCCTCTGCACAATCGGGCGGGTTCCGTTGTATGCTCCACTCGCGGGGAGACGATTGCATGATGAGTGCGCCGATCAAGGTTATTACCGTGGAACGGGAGTACGGGTCGCGTGGCGGAGAGTTTGCTCACCACCTTGCGGCGCGTTTGGGCTGGCGACTTCTGGACTCGGAATTAGTGACTGCGGCGGCTCGTATGGCCGGGGTTGCGCCGGAACTGGCGGCGAAATTCGATGAGCGGCTGGACCCCTGGTACTACCGCTATGGCAAGATCTTCTGGCACGACTCGGCCTATCCCATGACGGGCCTTGGAGAAGACCATGTGTTCGATTCCGAACGGATGCTCGGGCTAATCCGAAAGGAAATCGAGCACGAAGCGAAAGAAGGTCATTGCGTGTTGGTGGGCCGGGGCGCGGCCTGCGCGCTGTCCTGTGTTCCGGGCTGCTTTCATGTATTTGTCTACGCGACGGCTAAGGCGAAGCAGGACTGGTTTGCGAAGTCCTTTCCCAAACAAGCGCAAAATGCGGAGCAGCACCTGGCGGCGTTCGACAAGCGGCGAGCGGCGGTGATTCGCAAGCATTATCAGCAGGAGTGGTGCGCGCGCGGTCTCTATCACATGCTTTTGAACTCAGCGATGGGGATTGATGCGATGACAGAGGCAACGCTCGGAGCCGCGGGACTGGAAGGGCGCGGTGCGTTGGAAGCGAGCGCGCAGATAGGCACAGTAGGAGATTGCGTTTAGACTTTTACCCGCGCAACCCGGTTCCCAATGCGAGTAAACACTTCCCAGGGAATCGTGCCCGATGTCGCAGCGTGATCGAAGGCGGAGATCGTCTGATCGCCTTGCTTTCCTAGAATCACCACTTCATCGCCGGGCGCGACTGCGGGGATTTCCGTCACGTCGAGGACGGATTGGTCCATGCTGATGCGCCCGACCAGTGGCGCGCGCTGACCCCGCACAAGCAGGCTAAAGCGGTTACCGAGACGTCGATCGAGTCCATCGGCGTAACCTGCGGCAACGAGTGCCAAGCGCATGGGCTCTGTGGCTACGAAGGCGCCATTGTATCCCACGACCGCACCTGCGGAGACGGAGCGCACGCTGACCACCTTCGATTTCCAGCTAAGCACAGGCTGCAAATGTCGATGCGCTGTGGTGAGCAAAGCGGGTTCTTCGGGAACGAAGCCTGGATCGTACTGCGGTGCAAGACCGAAGAGCGCCAAGCCCGGTCGCAGCAGCGCTTTCATTGCATGGCGCGCGGCCAATGCGGCGATAGGCACCGCCTCACCGGCAAGCAGTGCAGCGGAGTTACCGACATTGAGCCACTCGACATGAAGGCTTGCGGCGGCGCGAACTTGATCGAGCGATGCGCTGAGGCGCATGAGCTGATCCTGGGTGATGGCACCGTCGGCCTCGTCGGCGGCGAAGAGGTGGGTCATCACGCCGTCGAGCTTAAGCGGCGATGTCGGAGTGAAACGCGCCAGGAGCGACGGAAGACTGCTGGTGTCTGCGCCCTGGCGGCTCATGCCCGTGTCAATTTCGAGGTGCACGGGAAGCGAAGTGGACTCCGCGCCAACTGCGCGGGCTGCAGCTTCCAGTTCGTCAAGTTGGTAGGGTTCCCACGCGACAGTGGTGAGATGATGGTGGACCACGTCGATACCTTGCCCAGGAAAGATGCCGCCAATCACGAGGATGTGCGCTTCAGGGCATAGAGCGCGGGCCGCGACGCCTTCTTCCACGCTGGTTACACCGAGCCACCGAGCGCCAGCGCGCGCTGCTGCCGGTGCGCAGAGGGCCAACGAGTGGCCGTAGGCGTCAGCTTTCACAATAGCAAGCAGTTCCGCATCGGGTGAAACAACGGAAGCGAGAAATCGGTAGTTGTCTTCGAAGGCGCGGGTGCGAATTTCAACCCAGCAAGGGCGTGTTGGCATCGGGCTATCCAAGTTCCAGTCTAGGGCATGAACTCCACGTGGACGTGCGCGCGCATCGCGATGTGGAATTCTGCTAATCAGCGAACTGCGCGAGTTGTTCGGGAGCGGGCTTGGGCGTGAATGCACTGACGACGATCATGGCTGCGACGGAGGCGAAAAGCGCGGGGAAGATGGCGTCGCGTTGGGCGAGAATCTGTGGGAAGAACGACTTCACTCCGGGGATGTCCCACGCGAGCGTGACGACGGTGCCCGCGCCGATGGCGGCAACGGCTCCCCACGCGGTGACGCGTTTGGAATAGAAGGTGGCAAGCACGACAGGGGTGAGCGCGGCGGAGTAGATGGTGTAGGCCCACAGCATTTTTTCCAGAATGCTCTGTGCGTAAATCGCCTGATAGAGAGCCCAGCAGCCCAGCAGCACAACCGCGAGCCGCGAGACGATCAGCACGCGTTTATTCGATGCGCCGGGTGCGATGTAGCGGACAAAAACATCGTTAATGAGATTGGTGGCAGGCGAGAACAAATAATTCGACGCAGTAGATATCACCTTGGCAAAGACGGCGCCCAGGAGCAATGCACCCATCAGGGCGGGCAATCCGTGGCGCGCGGTATAGGGGATGATTTCGTAGGGCTGGCGCGCCACCTCACCGGTGGGAAACAGCGCGGAGCCGATGACCGCGATAGCAACGATAAGCGACTCAAGCACGATAGTGCCGAGGATCCAGCCGACCACCGAGAGTCGCGCGTCTCGTTCGGTTTTGGCCGAGAAGAACTTCTGATACATGACCTGATTGCCGAGCATCAGCAACATGGTGGGGACAAGGAATTCCAATGCGCGCGGCAGGCTGAGGTTGCCGAGTACCTGAAAGTGCGTGGCCGGTAGAGCCGCGTGCAGACCGGCGGATCCACCTGCCTTGAAGTAAAGATAGGGCGTTGCCACGATGCAGATGATGGTGACGAGCGAGCCGATGGCTACATCCATATAAGCGACGGAGGACATGCCCGCGAGTGCGGTGGTGATGATGACGAAGATCGCGATGATGTAGGTGCCGAGTTCGGGCGTTACAGAGTCAGGAAAGATGAGATGCAGCACATTGCCGCCGCCCTTGAACTGATAGCTGGTGATGCCCACGTAGGCAAAGAGGATAGCGAAGGTACCGAGAACGCGTGCGGTCTGGTTGTAGCGGACTTCGAGGAGATCGGGCAGTGTGAATTGCGCGAACTTACGCGCGCGGGGTGCGATGAAATAGATCAGCAGCAGGCCCAACCAGCCGCCGGCGGGCTGCCAGAGGGCTGCGAATCCGTTGCGATAGGCGTTTTCTGCTCCAGCGAAAAGAGAACCGGCGCCGATCCACGAGGTGAGCAAAGTGAGCACCAGGACCAGGGCCGGCAGAGACCGTCCGGCTACGAGGTAGTCGGCCTTGGTTTTGACTCCGACTGCGCGAAAGATGGCCACGGCCAGCAGCACGACGACAATGACTGCCAGAACAATGACATAGAGCTGAGACATGAGCACACATCCTCATTGGGGCTAGCAAATCCAAACTGGATTGAACGAAGTGTAATGGATGAGGCCGGCGCAGCGGTCGCGACATTGACCCGTCCGATGGGTGTTGCTAAACTAGGAATGCGGGGTGGAGCAGCCCGGTAGCTCGTTGGGCTCATAACCCAAAGGTCGCTGGTTCAAATCCAGCCCCCGCAACCATTTAGCCAATTGGCCAACCCCAGATAACCCCAAATAACAGCGCCTCTCAAAACGCGGAGGGTTTTTCTGGCTGTGCCTGCGGGTTTCTTTGCATGGTTATGCGCTCCTCAGTGCCATCCTGACCACCTTGCTGTTGGCCTCACGCTTGGCCGTCATCAAGGCGTTTCCGTACACGTTCATCGTGGTCGAGATCTGGGCGTGCCGCATCAGTTTCTGCTGCACTCCCATCGGCGCCCCGGTGTCGTCCAGCCAGGAACGGTAGGTATGGCGGAAGGTATGCCATCCCGTACCGTCGTACTTCCCTGCTGCTTCCCGGCGTTCTTCATGGATGGGCAGGCGTTTGCCATTCGGCGTTAGACTATCCTGCTCACACCAGATGCCGACACCCGCCCCGCAGTTTGGACACTTAACCAGACAACATCCAGCTGGACGGATATAGTCCTGCTGAATAGGGGCCGTGTGGTAGTGACGCCCGGTGACCGGGCTGGTGAAGACCAGCTCTGACCCCATAAATGGGGTTTTCCCCGCCGCCAGAGCCTTCCGGTTTTCCTCTTCGGACTTGTATTTCCAGCCCAAGAGGATCGCCGCGAAATCGGGATCGAGAGGAAGATCGTCCTCCGAGTATTCCGTCTTTACGATCTTCACCCGACCGTGGACGACTGCTCGGACGACTCTCATACTCAAGTTCTCGAAGTCGATGTCTTGCCATTCGAGCGCCAGCACCTCTTCGGCCCGGAGGCCGGTGCACTGCGCCACCACCACCATCGTGCGGTAGGGCTGCGGCAGCAGTTCGAGGATTTGGTAGAACTGCTCGACGGTGAGGACGATTGGCTTCTTCTGGCGTTTACTGATCCCTTTGATCTCGACCAGTTGCATCGGATTCCGCTGCCACTCGACCATCTCCCACAACATGGCTTTCTCATACAGCCGGTGCATGAGGGCCTTGACGTGGCCTTTGGTCTTCGGGGCGGCGTCCATCTTCTTCAGCCATTCCTGGACCTGAACCGGTTTGATCCGAGTGATCCGGAGGCTACCCCACTTCGCGCGAATCTGCTTGATAACGCTCAGATACGAGCTGGCAGTTGAGTAGCTCAGTTCCCCTACAAGCCCGCTTCGATCACCAGGACGAAGCTCCTTGATTTCAAGCAGCTTCTCTTCCTCAACGAAACGATCCAGCAAGGCGTTGAAGGTTGGCTCCAAAATGGCCTGGGTTGGGTTTTCCGAGTTGAGTTTGAGCACAAAGGCCTCCAGATGCCGCTCGACTGCGACCTGCGTGGGAAACCTGTCTGTGCCTAGGAACATAGATTTTCGATTACCGGTTATGGGGTCCTGGTAACGGTACTCCCAGGCCCATTGATTGTCGGCCCGCGCAACCTTGCGCAGGGTACCTCGCTGAAATCGTTGCCGCCTGAATTTCAAGGAAATCACTCCTGTCCAGTCAGAGCAACGCGGTTGGTTGCATTTGAGTTTAATCCATGCTCCAGCCACACATTCAGCGAACTGACGCGGAATCTCCACCGCTTTCCGACCTTAAAGGCCGGGATCTTTCGGGATCTGGCCATTCCTTCGAGCGTCTTCCAGTGCATCCCCAGCAAAGACGCGGCTTCGTGGAGGCCAAGCAGATCTTCAAAGATGCCAATCTCCGGCCTCGCAGCCTGAGATTCTCTCGATAGTGCTTCTTGCTCAAAATTCATGGAAGTAGCCGGATGTGCCATTCGTCCCTCCGTTGTCGAACCGCGCGCGGTCTTCGTTGGTCTCGAACGAAGGCATCATGTCCTTCTTTGCCACCTCGGTCAAATTGGCAACAAAGGACCGGAAGTCGAGAAACAAACATCTCGACTGCATCGGATTTGACCGAATTCCGATATGGACGCATCCTCTTCTCGGTCGAGGCCGCCGGTCACAGACGGGTGGTCATTCTGTTAAGCGTGGGAGAAAACTGAGAATGTTTGATTCGTTTGAGGAACTTGACCGCAAGCTCGCGGCAACGGGCTACTTCGTCGATCCCGTGATGGTGCAGGTTGTCTTCCTGGCCGCGAAACTCCAGAAGCCGTTGCTGCTCGAAGGCCCCGCCGGCTCGGGCAAAACCCAATTAGCTCTTTCTGTCGCCGCAGCTGCGGATATCCGTGTCGCTTTTGCCAAAGCAGGCGTACTTCATTCCTGGAAATCGGACCTCGAAATCGCGTCGAAGAACCTGGTGCTGGAGAACGGAGCAGCAAAAGATTTCGACGCCGTTGCCGGGATCGAGTTCGATGGAAAGAGCTGCACAATCGGCATCGAGTACGAGCGGAGCCCAAAAGCCGCCGCCAGGTACCGCGCAATTCGGGAAGTTCTTGAGCATGACGAGACGACAGATGCCGTCCTCTATCTCACTGCAAACGACGACATCCTGTATCTGCTCGCCATGGAATTACGCGCAATGCGCAAGCGGATTGGCTTCGTTTTGAGTGACGCATTCCGTCGATCATTGCTCGAAACTCGCACGTTGACGAACTCAAACAACTCCGAAGTTGTGTTGCTTCGAGACTTCCTGAGCGGGAATCAACTCTAGTGCTCGCGCAGCATCTTCGCATCCCATTGCCGCCCCATAGACATCCTATTGCGGTCCCATTCACGACCTTTTGACCTGCTTTGCCGACCCATTAAGCAGAATCGGCCTGGCTTAAGTCGAGACCCATCAGAGACTTGCTTCTTGACTATCCCCTTGTACATGACCTTTTTCATGGAACTCCGGGAAAGGTGGAGATAAGGAGATATGCGCGGGTGCCAGAACTGGAAGGGCGAACCGAATGAATCGAGACGCCGGAGGTTTGCCGACAAACCGAGAAGTCAGAGCCGATGAGTGCCCCAGCCTGATATCGACAACGGACAATCAGAAGCACCTGTAAGACATGGCTGTTATTCGGTAAGTTGATCCAAATTCCTATGCCCGCATCATCGAATAGCACTCAATCAACCGTCGTTCCATGCAACGACTGCCGATGGCAGCACATTAAAACGCGAATCCGGCGTGCAGAGCTTTGTGGATGCGAAACTGATCCGGTGAACCGCTTCACCTTTTCCGCTTACGACCTGCGGGACTCCAACCGCGTTACCACTCCATTCGACCCATCTACTTCGATCCGTTCCCCGTCCCGAAGAACTCCGAGTATCCCGGGGATGTTCGCTACAGACGGAATCCCAAACTCCCGAGCCACAATAGAACCATGGCTCAGAAATCCTCCAGTCTCCACCACGATTGCTGCAGCCCGTTGTAAGAGTGGCGTCCAGCCAGGGTCCGTAGATGGAGCGATCAAGACATCCCCAAATTGCAGGCGGGCAGACTCGCCAGGATTGCGAAGAATCCTGACCACGCCCTCGGCTCTGCCAGGCGACACTCCCAAACCCCTCCACGTACCGCTCCCAGTAGCAGACGCCGCCTGCGCCAGTGGTGCTGTCATCCGGCCGTCCTGCTCTTCGGTAATAAGGTCTGGCGCGTCTTCTGCGAGCCATGATTCGCGCCGCGCGATCCGATCCGTGGCCAGTTCACGCGCTCCGTCGCCGCTCCAGTATCCGCGCAGCCAGCATGTTACATCGCTGAACGCGAAGTGCAAGGCCTGTTCGGGCGCATCCAGTTTGCCCTCCGCCGCAAGGCGCCGCCCAATATCGAGCACGATGCGCCGGATCGGCAGCATCATACATATCAAAGCCGATTTGGCTGCCTCCCGGTTCGCGATCGCTGCCCGGTGTCTGCGCACCAGCCAAAGCAACAACGGTGCCCGCCAGCCGAATCGCCGTTTCAATTCCGCTTCCGCGGACCGGCGGCTTTCAGCGGCGTTTTCTCTGAGACCGGCTTTCTGCGGATTCGCGCGCATGATCTCCAACTGTTTCAGAATCCAGGAGCGATCTTCCACCCAACGTGGATGGAGAAACTCGGCCTCATTCGCCGTGTGATGGCCGAATTCTTCGATGAATTCCTCTATCGAGGCTTTGCCCTGCGCCACGTCGCTAAGGCGATAGCCTGTTTCCGCGGAGGCTACTCCTCCTGCTCCGGTCTGCAGCCGCGCAATCAGGTCGGCATCTGGCAAGAGTGCATCGAGCGCCAGCATCCATGGGCCCGGGCCACTGTTGGCGAGCCCGGCCAGGTTTAAACGGTTCCGTTGCAGATCCTCAATCTGCTCGAACCTGCGTTTCAGATCGTCGCGTGAAGCCTGGCTCCAATCAACTTCCTGCAGGCGATGCTGATATTCGAGGGCGCTCTTAAGAGCCGCCCGCCCCTTTCCTCGAAATGCCCAGAGCTGCCTGATTAGTCGCAGTCTGGACATGCGCCTTCGCCGTCCCTCTTGACCGCCAAGTGGATTTTTGGGAACCGGAATCTCCGGCTGCGACCCGCCGACCGCTTGGACCGTATCCACCGGCAAGATACCGAAAGCGTCGAAAAATGCCCATTGCATTCCAGTGAGGTCGAAGTAAGCGCGACCATGGAAGCGCCGAATCAGTTCCATTCCTGGCGGAATTTCATATCTCGCCGCTCGTTGCGCCGCGTAGAGCGCTTCCGAAATTCCATTGCACAGCGAACTCCATGTGAGTTCGGATGGGACTCCCGGGAGGTTGTCCTTCAGATTGGCAGTCGACCAATAGCAAGGCAGTGACGCCGTCGCGGACCACCCGGCGCGGGGTAACACTGTTACCGGCCGCGCTTGCAGGATCCATATGCGCTCCCCGTCGTATGCCCATTCGACATCCTGGGGATCCCTGCCCTCACCGAGAGCCCATTGCACGCGCTACACAATGTGAACGAGTTCCTCCTCGCGATCTGAAGGGAGCAACGTGCCACGCGTCGGACCACTCTCCCGCACTAGTCGGCCCGTCGACCTCCGCCAGCTCATTCGCACCGGATTGACCGCTCCCTGCACCAGCCTGTCTCCCAGACCTTCCGCGGCGTCGATGAGGATTAGGTCGCGCCTCCCATTGGCCGGATCGCAGGAGAATGCCACGCCCGCGCAGAGTGCGTCCACCATCTCGCAGACGACCACCGCGCAGCGTACCTCTTCGTCGGCGAAGCCCATTCGTCGACGGTAGCTTTGGGCCTCCGGCGTCGTCAGTGAGTCGATGCATCCCTGGGCCGCCTGCTCCACAGCCGCGCGACCACGCATATTGAGATAGCTCCGATGAATTCCTGCAAACGAAGCCCGCGAAGAGTCTTCCGCCGTGGCGCTGGACCGAACCGCAACTCTGGTCTGTTCAAGTCCCAATTGCTCAAGACCTGGACCGATCTCCGAGATCGATGCGCCTGCCGGGAGAACCCCACCGTGTGGCACGCGAAAGCCGTAGCGAGCCAGCCGGGCAAGGTTGTATCCTTTGCCCCCACAGACAGAGGAGCCCGCCTCGTACGCCTCGTACCAGTTCAGAAGAGATCTCATCGCCAATCAGATTACGTCCCTGATTCTATGCCTGTTATTGCGGGAGAAACAGCCGCAATTGCGCTGTGGAGTCTTCCGTCGGCAGCAACCCAACTCAACCCAATCCCATTAGAGAGGAGAACCGCCATGCAACCCAGCTTAGGAAAGATGTCCGCCTACAAGATGTTCAATTGGCGGGACCGTGCCGCCAGCTCTGTCGAGCAAACCGTTGCCGCATTTCTGGAAATTGGCGAAGCCATCGCTACCAGATGGATTCAAACAGCCAAGGGCGTCCTGGTCCTGCAGATGGTGCCGGACAACGGTGCCTCGGGAGCGATCTACGTCTTCGATCGGCAGCGCGAGCAGTGGTACATGCTGTCGTTCGAAGGTTGCGAAGACCAATTCACCTCGGAGAAGTTTGACCGCGCGTTCTCTGAGTACGACCTGTTCCGCCTGGTGGAGCAGCCTGCCCTGCTGCTCTCCGAGTTCCAACCGGCCGCCGCGTAGCCCGCCTCGCAACACCCCCAACAACCAATTCAACCTCACCTCAGGAAGGAGCCGTCATGCGTCTGTCCGCAAGCCGAATCCGTTCGATCAACCGCGCGATCGCCAGGGTCCAATCGTCCGCCTGGTCCGTGCCAGTCAGAAACCCCCACCGCACTTTGGCCAACCCAACACTGGCCGTCTCGGTGAACGCGGCCGAGTTCGTGAAGGTTGTTGTGGTTCCAAGGACCGCCACGCTGTAACGCCGGCAACCGGAATTGGCGAGCAGATGCACAGGTTGAGCGTGCTCTGCTCGTCGCTTTCCGGAGATTTGACCGAGTTCCGAAGCCGGGATACAACCACACATCGGATGAAGGAGGCAGGACGCCATGTATGCCAAGTTCTGTGTGAACCGGGAAACGGCAAACAACTTCATGCGCCTGTTCGTGAACCGGCGGGCCTACGCAATACAGGCTGAGCGGCCCCTGCCGAACGGCTCTGTTCCCTATTACCCGGCAAGGGATTGGAAGACCAAGGAGCCAAAACCGCTGGATGAAGGCGTGGTGCGCATGCACCTGAACGGCGACATCACCATCAGCCTGTATGCGATCAATCCGGAGACCCAGCGGTCGAAGTGGGTCGCGATTGATGCCGACTTTGACGGCTCTCTGGAGTCGCTGTTTCAGTTGCAATGGGAGTTGAAGCAGGACGGAGTGGACGCCGCCTTGGAACAATCGCGCCGCGGCGGTCATCTCTGGATCTTCGGCGCAGAACCACTGCTGGCCTCTGAATGCCGCATCTATGTCTACAATCTCGCTCTCCGACTCGGCATCCCGGTCAAAGGGGGCGGTCTCAAGGAAGGGATCGAGGTATTCCCACGCCAGGATCAGCTCGAAGATGGAGAGCTTGGCAATGCCATCCGCGCTCCAATCGGCGTGCACCGGAAGACGAATCGGCGCTACTGGTATTACGAAGCCGAGCCCACTCCGGAAGCGCAGCTTGCCTATCTCGACGGGTTGAAGAAGCTCACCGAGGCTGAACTCAGGACCTTTATTGAAGGGATGAGTATGCCCGAAGCATACCGGCCAGTCGTCGAGGCGCCGTACATTTCGACCGTCTCTTCCACGCAATACCCGGAATTCCGAATCCTGGACTATGTTCGCGCCACGCGCAAGGACAGTCGGAACTGGTGGGCAAAGTGTCCCTCCTGTGCGGGAGTTGGGCGTGACCGCTCCGGCGACAACCTTGCCATTCAGATTAAGAACCCGCGCTACTACAAATGCTGGGCCGGCTGCACGAAAGAGGAGATTCGGGCAGCGCTTGGCCAGCCCATCCACACGCGTGCGGCGGTTTAGGGAGTGAGTATGAAGGCCGTTCTCGCTAAACGGAACCTCGAAACCGCCTCATTGCGCCATGCTCTTCACGGGCTTGCGCTTCCTACCGGTGTGCTCAAGTCACTCCAGAAGCGAGGCATCTATTGCACACCCGGAGTCACGCTTGAACATCAGCACCTGGCGAAGCGCTATGTGCTGCGCGGCGTGGAATCCGGCGGCGCGGTCTCCGACATGGGCAGGGCGTGCGCATTCGTTTCGCCTGAAGGAGATCCATTGCCGTGGTTGCAGTCGCTCGACTCGATTGCCGTGAATGGCCGTCATGCGATCTTCCTTGCGGAGAGCCTGGTGCGCGTGGAGATGCTGCGCACTGTAAGGACATGCGAGCTCGCGATTACTCTCCACACTTTGTCTCACGTGCCGGGCCGCATTCGACCGGAGGTTGCTACGACACTGCTCTTTCGGGGGCGAGATGGTGTTCTCCCCATCGATCTCTGGAGGGACGAACACCTCACGCTCCGGGGAAAGTTGACTCCCATCTTCTATGACCGCGCGGGTGAGGTGCTGCATCCGCCGCAGCGGTTTGAGGAGGCGGTCAGAAAAGCGACGGCGGCGGTTTGCTGCGTCGGCTGCAAGCATTCGCATGTCGGAGTGCCACCAGTCGCCGGAGGATTGAGACCATGACGCATCCCATCAAAGCTGCGATTACAGTCGGTGATGCGCTCAGCTTTCTCCAAAGCAATATCGAGCCAGCTGATCCAACCTGTCGCTTCAAAGCGGCGCTGGAGAGAGCTCTTCGCTTGATCAAGGCCGCTCCGGAGGTGGATGCCATGGACCTTAGCCTCTCCGTGGACAATTGGCCTCACATCGGCGACCTTCTGAGTAGGTTGACGGCCAAATATGCCGACCTGCTTGAGATCACGGTCAGTGGCGAGGAAGACGACTTTCTGTTATGGAATGGCGTCCGCGTTACGGAATCCTTCGCGGACCCGACAATCGAGCCCGATGCCGAGCATCTTTGTATCGCAATTCTCGCGCTGGAAGGTCTGCTGCCTGAGATCATGAGCGCAAACTGGGACGGACTTATCGAGAAGGCGGCATACCAACTCTCCGGGAGCGCGAATCTCGTCAGCGTTCGAGTGCTGCCCGATGACGTTCGTCAGGCCGGATTTCGGGTTCATCTGTATAAGTTTCACGGCTGCGCGGTATTGGCGAGTCAGGACGAAGCGACATATCGACCGTTCCTGATCGCGCGTAAGTCTCAAATCGACGACTGGGACAAAGGCCATTCGGTATTTCAGCAGCAGCTCGTGAACATCGTCACGAGCAAGGCAACATTGATGATCGGGTTGTCTGCGCAAGACTCGAACATCAGATCCGTCTTCGGGAGGGCGCGGGAATACCTCAACTGGCAATGGCCAGGGAGGTTTCCAGCGATCGTTTTCTCGCAGCCTGAGTTGGGAGCCGATCAGATTGTCTTGCTAAAGAGCGTTTACCGGAACGTTTGGCAAGCGGCAAACCGAGATCAGATTCAGGCCGAATCCGTCATCCCAACCTACGGAAAGCAAATCCTTCTGGCGCTGGTGATTCGTATTCTCTGCGGAAAGCTCGATACCTTAATGCGGGGCGCAGACGGTCTTCTCCCGGCTGCAGAACGCGATCTCCTGGCGCAAGGCTTGATTGTCCTTAGAAATATGGTGGCCGACGCCGACACAGGTTCGACTGATCACTATATCTTCATGAGGACTCTGATTCAGCACGTATCGAGAGTGATGGGATTGTTCCGGGATGGGCGGGCGCCTGCCAACGCGCAGCTCTATCGTCCTCTCACCATGAGCCCAGCAGCTCATATTCCCCTTGATCCGGGAGTGCCGGCCAGCGGGTTGCAGGAATTAGCAGTGGCGGCAGCTACTTTGGGTCTAGGAGCGACCCAGGGGCTCTGGACCCTTCATGCCGCGGACCTCACAGACACAGAGTGCGGGGCTTTCGAAATCAGGACGTCTATTCGGACCATTCCCATCTTCTTCGCGGCAAGCGCCGAATCTGCGTTGCAACTCTCTTTGAGTGGGCGACTGTCGACCGGGCGTTATGCAGTCGTTGTGCATAGCAAGAGCGTAGTCGAGCCCACACATCGCTCATCGCGAATCATCAGGAGGACCGGGGTGCTACCTCCACGGTCCGTGAGCATGTCCGATCTCCTGAAAAGTGTCTCCACGACTGCGGAACTCACCCAGCGCTTTCAGCGGGAGGTGGCGCTTTGACCTACAGCAGCCAGGTTGATCAGGTCGTAGGGCTATTGCTAGACGCCGGCTATCGACGTCTCGATACTCCCTTCAAGTTGGCGGGGTTGCAGTTCGAAGTCGCCGCGGTCTTGATCGGGACCGGTACGGCATCGGATCTTGTGCTTGTCGAAGATACGGTGATCAGCACAGTGCGTGATATTCAGGTACGGATCGAGACGATCGGCCGGGCGATGGACTCGCTGGAGTCGAAGAGGCCCATCACGGCCGTTCTCATCGGCCCCCGGCCTTCCGCCATTGAGCTCGATGCCATGACAAGAGTGTCGAGGATTCTGCCGGTCGGTTCCAGCGAAGCCACCAATCAGACCGCGGTGCTCCGCAACTGGCTTGCGGTTCTCATGCCGCTGAAACTTCCTCCTACTGGAGACGGACTCGCAGATCCGATGGCGGAGATTCGTAGCCACATCGATTCGCAAAACGCCGTAGTCTCGAAATTGCTGGAGTCTGCAACGTTTGGAACCGAGGCGGTGAAGCAAATAATGTCCGAGATCCTCGAACAAAGCCTGGAAGTTCGAGAAGGCGAAGGGACGTGATGATGCCCCAGCTTGAATCCATTACGCTGGCCAACTTCCGGAGCATCAACGTACCGGTCATGATCCCTCTCGACGCTCCGGTGGTCTTGATTCACGGCCAGAATGGGACCGGCAAGACCAGCATCCTCTCGGGGATCGAGCTTGCTCTCACCGGGGATACCCGAGCCCCTCAGAATGGGATCAGCCAGACCGAATCCCGAGGCACAAGTCGGATTCTCGGACGAATAGGCGCCACAGTATCCAAAAGCGCAGCAGCTGTATACGCGCAGCAGGCCGGCATCAGTTCGATCAGCCCGCAATCCCAATCATCGCCGCCGTGAGCCATGCGGAACGAGGGCGCTTATATGATTGAAAACCCGGAAGAAATCGGCCGAACTTGGACAAACTCATCGCTTTTAATTGGTGAAACTCGCTGAGCGTCCCCCGGGATGAAGGCTCGGACTCTGAGATACAGCCCTTCTACAATGAGAAGTGCGATTCAATAGGTGTAGCGCAGGAACGATGCCCATATTCGGAAGACGACAAATACAGACGATGCTCAACGAGCTTGGGCCGTGGCTTGTTCGGAGCAAAGCAACCGACCTGGTAAAGCGTCTGGAGAATGTTAGCCCTGATCAAGCGATTCCCGCGGAATTCGAACTTGCCCTCAGCTGGGCGGTAACAAAGGGTGCGCGACTGGAAATCGATCGCCCCATGGGAAATAGAACTCCGGACATCTATTCACCCGATTTGCTTCGCAGTGCTCCACTCTCGGTCGATGTCGCCGCCATCTCGGATGCTTTTCTTTCCGGTGAGGCTCTTATGCGCCGAGCCGCAAAGATCATCAATCGGACTTGTGACCAAATCCTAAAAGACTCTTCTGTCCATCTTCATTACACGTTTCATGAGCGCAGTGGGTATATTCGCGATGACTCTGGCAGAAGTCGGTTTGATCGGCGCTCCAGGCATGAACAGGGCATGTTTTCCCCGCAGGCAAACGGGCAGTATCTTCCCACTAGTATGTCTTCAGGAAGGAACTCAATGAAGGTCACAATTTCGGCGCGGGCTATTCAGGAACTGATGGCAGGCAGATTGACGGCGGAGCAATTCCAGAACTGGACGCTGGGACGGTTCAATCCATTCGAACAAAATCTCGCACGCGGGTGGACGATCGCGAGCGTTTCCTTTGAATCCAAGAATGTCGAAGCGGACGATGACTGTCTGACATTTACCTTCAAAGATGATCCCGCCGCTGCGCCGCTGCGGCTTCCAAATCAACTGCGAACTCACGACGGGAGTTAGATTGGGGCATCCAAGGATGGACAGCAACCAGACGGTTGCAACCTTCCCCCACCGCCGCATTCATTACTTCTCGTGACTAGTTTGTAGGAAATGGACGAGAAGAACACGTTATTGCTTGCCGGGCGGAATGGATTGCGGGCCAAAGGCACCGACGATCGTTCCCGAAGCGCCCACGGGGTTCACTGGAGACGCGCCCTGGAAAGGATTGCTCACTCCCGCGGAAAGCTTGGTCTGGAAACTGCGCAGTGAGACAAGTTCCGTACCGTGATCTCGCATCTGCACCCAGCGGCTCTACAATGCTTGGCAGGTCATCCCCAAGTCGCTCCGCAACTGGCCCTCCACCGCCACAAAATCTTCCCGTTCGGCGTGATACATCACCTTGGTCCACAGGTTATATTTGTCGAGCAGATCGCGCTCGTGGATAAGACGGGTGCGCCCGCCTTCGGTGTCTACGGCGCGACGCTCCGCTCATTAGTGTGAACTGACCACCGCCTAACTGTCGGTGGCTTCCAGTGAAGAGGGGTTGAATGGCATTAAAGCCGGTGTCGCATGGTGTGCCGCCCGATTGCGCGAACGGTACCGCAGGAAAGATGACAATAGGAAAGACGACAATCAGGGGCAAAACTGTGAAGGTTGGACGCATTTATTTCGACCATGAGAAGGATGAGTGTAGGACGACGATGTGGACGGGGGGGAGCGAATCAATGGGCACCTCCGGGAGCAGCCTCATGACCGCTGCTTTGGCGCAAAAAGTAGCTGCGCCAACGGCGATGTCCAATGAAATTTTGCGGCCGGGTCATTCCCATTTGGAATAGCCACCCTATTGTTGCTCACGATGTCGGGTTACCTCTTGGGGCTCGGGCGCCCGGCGTACAACATACACAAACGTGGCGTCGGCCTGACCGCTGAGATATAGCCTCGTTTTCAGTGCCCCGTCTTGCGCTGTATGATTTCTGTCGATAATGCGTTCAACTCAGAGCTGATCTGGCGGGATTTGCCAGGCTTCACTGAGCCCCTTTTCCTTCATCGTGGAGCGTTCATGCCGATTGAGTTGCTTGCGCCGGAGAAATTCTCCTTTCAGGACTACTTCTGCGTCGAATTGGCTCTCCGTTTCCAGCACGATCCAAATCTGCGATTGGTAATCGAACCATTGAACGGAGAGGACGCGAACCTCTTCGTTGAGATTGATCAGAAATCTCGTTTGATTGAGGTGCAGGTCAAAGGTGGATCGGGAGCGGTGAGTCTGAGGATGTTGGCAGGCTGTCTGGCGCACTGCCCACCATTGAAGGAAGCGTCTTCGTTATTGGAACGACTGGTCAATGATCCCGCTAGGCAAGTTCTCATCGCCCTGTCGGGGCGTTGTGACGACTCCGCATCTGCCTTTTCAGTTGAAAACGTTTGGGCCGGATCCGGCCAAGCAACTCGCAAAATTAAACGCGCAACAATTTCAGGCCTTGTCAGCGCATACAAGGACCTTCCAGCGCGCGCGAAAAGCAAACTTGACGCTAAGCGTCATGCATCTCGTAAGAGCTTCGTTGAAAGAACCAAAATGGCCACGTTGGTGGCGGCGGCTCAGCGAATGTTTGTCGAGGAAGGAGTGTCAAAGCAGGATCTATTTGCTCGATGTCGTGGGCGATTGATGACGGATCATGGCATTCCTCTCGATAGAGTTCCGGAAGTTTTGAGGCTTCTGTGTGAATCCGTCGCCGAGGCCAAGCAGACTCGAAGTGATGCCGTTCCAGGCATCAAGAAGGTTCTGAAGCAGTTTGCTCCAGATCTTTTGCGCCCCGCTCATTACGTTCTCCGTGACATGGAGCAAGATTGGGAATCCGAACTTTCAGGTTCGAATGTCTTGCTGCTGTCAGGTCCGCCGCGCTGTGGAAAATCAGACGCTGCTCGCTATGTCGCAGGCGGGTTTCAGACACTCGGGTACGAAATCCGTACGAGCTCCGACGTCGATGAAGCGCAACGTTATCTGACTAGTCCCGGGGAAGATCAAAGACTGTTTCTTCTTGATGACCCTTTTGGAGGAATCCGGACGGAGGTCGCTGCAGCGCGTACTCTTTCGCTCTTGCGCACACTCGTGGTGCGACTTCGACCGACACGAAAGCTCGTAGTTGCTCAGAGCCAGAATCAATTATTCGATGTGTTCCGTGCTGGCCAGCTCAGGGATTGTTCGGTTGGCAGTCATAAGTGGTTTGATCTCGGTACCGCAGATCGAGAATTCCTGCTTCGAGTCTGGAAAGCGATTACAACGGAAATTGTGGTTCCAAAGCGCACCGTGACTTTGATGGAGGGAATTCTCCGCAGCAAAGAGAAAGTCGAGGTTGGAAATCTTCGCCACTTGGCGTCGACCGCAGGCTCGCTGCCGCCAGATGCTACTGAGAACACAATCATGCGGAAAGCGCTCGAAGATTCCGTCGATCTAGGGAACGAACTGGTGAACAGTCATCCCAAAATGGCGGATTTGCTAATTGCTCTCACTGTAGCCAGCGCTCCGTCCCGTCCCGTCGCCATTAGCGACTTGGCATTCGTCATGGCTGATCAGCTGGCATACTTGCCAGGAAGGATTGATCCAGACAACAGCGTAACTGTGTTCGGTCCGACGCCTGAACGCCTGAAATTCCCCACATACGTTCCTGAACCGTCGTTACCGCGGGAGATACTGACCGCACTTGCCATTCTAGAGCGTCCACAGTTTGTTATTCCAGGGAGGGACGGCATTGTCAGCTTCTCGCACCCTTTCTATCGCGCGTCGGCTGAATCGGCGCTTTTGACCCCGACTCTTGTGACGGCGGAGATGATGGTCGACATGCTGGTGCGAAGTCTATTTTGCCTTACACCGCGAACGTCGACAAGCGCTGCGCGTAACCTCGACTGGATATATGATCTGTTAGCGGACTCACCGAAGCGACTTCGGGCAGTTGAGGCGGCGATAGACGGTCTCAATTCGATCTTTCCTTCGACAAGAGATCTCTGCCTTGATTTTTTGATTAGGCGGCAAGGCGAAATTCCCGCTGAAATGGCTGCACAGTTACCTCGATGGGTTGAATCGGCTCTTTGGTCATCCCTTGACCGGATACGATGGCACGATGGCGAGGCGTGGATTCCGACCGGCGAATTGTCAAGCATGGAGTCAGTTGAATGGACTGAGGTCACTTCGGACGACGCGAAGAAGATGCTGGAGGCCATCAACGGCGGTGAACTTCCGATTTCAGAAAATTGTGCGATGCTTTTGCAATTTCTGAAACGGCATCCGAAGTATCTTTCCGTGAAAACAGCGTCCCGGTTGCTCGGTTACGATGAGTCGGTGTTGCGCGCTGATCTCGCGAAGGTCTGGCTCTCCATTCCAAGGAAAGATGATTCGAAACTGTTGGGCCAGATGTTCGAGGATACTCATCCCCGTGTGATCCGTGGTCTCTATAGAGGAGCTCTTCTCAGTTGGCACAGCTTCTCAAAGCGGCGACAGGAAACGATTCTCGATCTGTTATGTCGAGCGGTTAGATCGCAAACCATTGCTGCCACAATGGTTCCGGAATTGATTGTGTTTAATAGGGTCGAATACAGCGGGAAGAATCCTCCGTGGAAAATATTCGCAAGACTCCTTCCTCTGGTATTTGACCTTCTTCCGCCGGAAGTTAATTTCGACAAGGCGCGCCTATTTGCTGCAGCGCAGTCAGCAATTGCCCGTGTGTCTCCGCCTGAAGTTGCAAAGATCGCTGAGTCGTGGATAGGCTGGCTAGAACGCGAATGTGTAAGGCGTCTGCCCGACGATTTTGAATCGGCGATTGGAGAAGTGCTAGTCGAAGGCACTCAAAAGCGGCCGGGGGCTCGCGGCAATTTGATTCAGCGGCTTCTTGCATTTCCGCAAACCGGTCCGTTGGTCTGCTTTCTCAAGGATTTGATTGACGGTTGGGAGCATCTTTCGCAAGGAGAGAGGAGAAAAGTTCTCGGTCTGTTGGAATCGGGCAGGAAAGATAAAAGATGGCTGCAAGCCATATGCGTGACTCGGACGACCGTGCCTAGGGAAATTCAGAGCGTCGTGTTCGGCGAAGGGGAGTTTTTGAATCGCTCGGCGGAGGATCTGCTTGAGGAGATTTCGCCTGGTTTACTTGAAGCGGCGGTGTCGATGTATTGCAAGAATCCGGGCTATTTGTGGTGGCTTAGCACAGGTACAGAAAGTGAGCCCTTTGCGGCGATTGTAGAGCGCTTGAAGATGATGCCGACGCACCACTTGTTCGAACTGGCGCTTTGGAAAGCACTGATTGGTCCGAACGATGATGAAATACGGAGAATTGTAGCGAACGCTGGAAAGGATCGCTCGTGGAACCTGTTTTTGTATCTCTTGGGTTACAAAGTTCGCTGCACAGGCAACTGGTTACCCAAATCGTGGGACGCTCTCTTGCGATTATTGGAGCAGGCTGGCCTAAGAGAGAAGGCTCTAAAGAGAATGGCTGAAACGGCCCTGCAATTCTCCATGATTTCGGAGAGTCCTTTGACTGGCTACGCGACGAAGATGATCGGCTCTCGCTATGGTCCCTTCTTCCGAATGATTTGCTGGCAGAGCAGATAATGATGCTGGTCGAAAAGATTGAGAAGCGAGGTGAATCTACGTCGCCATCAATTTTGGCGTTGCGATTAGCGGTCCTGCAAACCCCTCCTCGTCTCCATCGGACATACGACCATATAGGAGAGTGTTTGAAGAAACTGGATCCTGATTATTCCATATTCAAGGATACTCTGGCTTCGCTCAGGAAATCGGCCCTTGATGAACGATTCGATCTTGAATCGAAGGCGCGTGAACCGGAAAAACAATTTGAAGATTGGATATGGCACATTGCTGAGGCATAGAAGGGTTATTCCACTCGATTAAGCCGTTGTTCCAATTCGGTTATTGCTGCGACGACCGCGTCCATCTGGGGAATGGGACCAAAGATCATGCCCGTCATCGCGTCGTAGTCCCGGCGGAGATCGGTGAGCATTTGATCGTGAGGAGTCAAGGTAAAAGTGCCGGACACTGCGAACTCCAGATCGAAATCGGGCCGGTTGAAGAACATCAGGGCGTGGCGTACACAATCGGCCGCCATTGCTCGATCATCGGCTGCTCTTTTGCCGACGTCCGATTGAAGCAACCGATACACATCATAGTAGTGGCGGGAGACGCGCTGGCCGCCTCCTTTTAGTTCGCGACGATGTTCCCACCATCGGCGAAGGCCGTGGAGAATAACGATCTTGTCCCAAAATGTGCGTCCGGGATCGACGGTCGTCACGTGTTCGACTGCCAATTTGAGTGCAGGTAGCGGGCTGGTCAATGAACGTGATGGTGTAGACAGCTGTGGCGCCCCCACGCCACCGACAATGTTTGCGGCGGGTTTCTAATCGCCCAGGCGAATGCTCAGGCCGCGTTTCTCAATTTCGTCGGTCGTCTCAATCAGCCTCTTCGTTTTCCTCGCGCTGTTCAATTCGCAGCGCATCGTATTTCTCATCGCTTTCGAGACATCCTCGATGAGCACCGGACCGAGGGGATTCGAGTTGATGCAGTTTGCGGCCAGCGTTTCCTGAACACCCTCTCCAAGGAATAATTGGGCGAACAGACTTGGCACGTAGAACACGTACCACCTGAAATTGGGGCTCTTCGCCCAATAGGGGTCGATCATGGCAGGGAGGACAATGGGCGACGAATCGATCGTGATGCACAGTGCCATGTTCTTCGGAAGATTGGCTTGCCCAAGGAGATACAGCCGCAATGCGTCAGTTTCGCCTTCACTGAGATCAATGTGCGGTTTCGTCTCACTCGCGATCCATGAATGGACAGCTGCTTTATAGAAGATCCCGACCGCAAAATGCATTAGCTTGGGTCTGTCGATCTCCGGGTTCATAGCTGTTGCATAGAGAGCCTTGTCAGCATCCTGATAGACCGGCGCTTGCTTCATCAGCCGATCCCGCGGCGGGAACGGCCCTTCGAGCGCCCGCAGAAGCGGCAGAACCCAGCTCTCGCCTTCACGGCTCAAAAGTTGTTCGCAGTCGCTGCAAAACAGCGGGTGTTTCGTTTGCCGCGACGTGGGGATCAGGAGTCCTCGCCTAAACTTGACCGGCTCGTATTCGTCCGTCCGGCAGAGGGCATAGAGCGAGCGCGGCATAAAGTGGCTCTCACGCAACTCCTTACCGGATTGGAGAGACAGATTACGGTTTCCCGTTCTCATATTTTGCCAACTCCCGGCGCATGCGCCACCGTCTGATACACCCAGGGTTCTTGGGAAGATGGAGCGCCATGCCCACCAACTTTGCATTAAGTTTTGAGAAGCGGTCAGCGAAGGTGCGCTCGTCGCTGTTGGGCATTTCGAAATTGGTCACGGCGGTATCCCATTCGAGGGGGACATTCGCAAACTCAAGCTCCTTCGCAATGAAAATGCGGTCGCGGGGAACGCGGAAAGCATCGACCTTGATCACCTCGACTTCTTGCCCCATTACCCGCACATAGTACGAGGTTGTGCTCTCCTTATCGAGCGGGACAATCGCCATATACGCGGAAGAGACCGCGCTCAATACCGCTTGGTAATCATCATGACGTTTATCCCGGAACCACTGCTCACGCTGCCATGATCGGCAGAGGAGATGACCGAAAAGAATGCCTATGATCGGCCCGATGACACCCCACAGTACCAGAGCGACCGTACACCCGTGCGCCAGCTTCGCTTCTATAAGGCCTCATCTGTGGTGCCGGCCAGTGCTTGATTGCAAGCTGCTTTACGGGCCGTGTACGAATGCCGCTTCCGGAAGTGAAAGAAGCTTTGAGGGAAGTCATCAAGGGTGGGATGAAGGTCGCAATCTTCTTCCCATTTCCGAAGGATTTGAAGTCCTCTGCCAAACCGGAATATGCCGAATCGCTCATGCATCAACACCGCGACGCGTGGCGCAGCATCGTTGAGTACTGGAAGGTCCTGCGGTCCTTAGCTCCTGAAGCAAGCGCGACGGTGAAACTCTACCAGCCTATCGCCGAAAGTGCGAATGTGTTGTTTCCTCCAATGTTTCATCGCTCCACGCTTCTGTGCGAGCGGGCCGACGGCGTGACTAGAGCTGATATCTACACCTGGACTCAGGGGGAAAAAGGTGACGGTCTCTTTACCGTTGCTGACCGGAGCGTGGAAGATGCCGATGTGCAAACCGATCGGTGGAAACTCTTCTTCGGCGATATCTTCGCCCAGTGGAGCGAGACAGGCGAGTTGCTCAATCGAGACTCGTATTGGCAAGCCTTCATCCCTCAAACTGATGTGGAAGGACCGCAAGAGCTGGCGTAGTGCATCGATGAGAAGTATGATCCATTGAAGAAAGAACAGATGAGGCCAGGTGCGAGACCTTCGCTGTCCCTTCCCGCCGCATAGCCCGAGAAAACGGATGGGATCTGAATTAGATCATCTGTGGCAAAATTGTACCCGGGACCGCTTTTTGGGCCATTTGATCCGTTCTATCTTCCTTTATAGTCTGCAACTTGTAGAAGAATCCTGCAAATCGCGGGTTTGACTCCCACCGTCTCCCAAGAACTGAACAGCAAGGCATACCACCGTTGCGGTCACCAACCCGTGATCGCGAGTGCTGGGTGCTCGTCACAAGGCGATCAGTTCCAAATCGGAGGATGCCTCCCGTGGGTGGCACAGGCCAGCCCGGTTTCCTCGTCCCGATCCTCAGAGTCTGTAGTTCTTGGTGAGGCCAACTTGCGAATCGGCTTGAAGAGTTCGGAAATAGATTGGGCCATCAGATGGAAAGCTGGAGATAATGCGCGCTTCGGTGCCACGCCATTAACTTCCCAACCCCAAACTAACCCCAAATACCAATTCGCCTGCGCTCTTTACAGATCTTTAGCACTCTTTGAAACAACCAACCGCGTTCTCCAACTCGTTGAAAATACACTAATTGCATCACTCATAACCCAAAGGTCGCTGGTTCAAATCCAGCCCCCGCAACCAATCAAATCAACAGCTTAAGAGTTTCTCCCAGATTGGATCCCCGCTGCCAGTTGCGCGGGGGTTGCAATTTGGTGCGTCCGTGACTTCACTCTTTTGGGCTTGTCATCGAGACAGTCGACGAAAGAGAAAGAGGCGGACGTTACACGTCTACGAAGCCTTCGAAGCGGAATTTCTAGGATCGGTCGGCGCGAGGGAGATATTTTCAAAGAGAGCCAAGGAGTTTAATCAATGCGTGTGGGCTGCAAGCACTTACCTGGCCTCAGGCGATTTAGCCGAGAAGAAGATGGCAGCGTCGCGAAAGGACAACCGAACCGATATACCTGACGACTCATTGAGGCACGTGCACGAGCCCAAGCGGAAGAAGAGCCCGCTCCTCAAGAAGGAATCGGACGAGTTGCCATTTTGATTTCATGATTCATGCGTCCGGATATGCAGTTGATCTCCGCCAGCGGGAGCAGTAATTTTGGGGTCAGGAGTATGAAGAGGCTGACTACCTGTTATTCGTCGGCGGACAGGCAGCCGGATTGATCGAGGCCAAGAAAGAGGGCTCCGCCCTGGTCGGCGTCGAGATCCAAACGCAGAAATACAGTGAAGGCAAACCGGACGGTGTTCCGGCGCCGCGTCGCCCCCTTCCTCTTTGCTACCAATCCACGGGCATCGAAACCCGATTCACGAATCTCCTCGAGCCGGATGCCAACAGCCACCAGGTCTTCAGCTTTCATACTCCTGCCACTCTGACTCAATGGCTCGCCGATGAGATGCAGTTCACATACTCTCTGCATCTTAGGATTGAGTTCGAAGTGCATCTATCTACCGATGTGATGTAGTTCCGAGCGGCGTAGTCTCTTTTTGTTCATTCCCCAACAGATTCATCCGGCGCGTTCTTCACGTCGTATGAGGATGCTCCGAATTCGGAGCGCATCGGGGAAATGTGCGTGAGACGATCTGTCGGCCACAAACGAAGAACAGAAGAGATGCGGAAGTTTTGGCGTTGTAGCTCCGCAGATTGCTACCGCCCTCCTGCACGTCACCTTTTAGACCTTCCGTTTCAAGACCAAATCGGTCTTCCGGGTCAGCGAGCAGGACCTTATCGTTGTCAGCAAAAACCGGGCAGGTCAGGCTTGGGAATTTCCTTCGCCCACATTGGACTTCAAGATCAACAACAAATATCGAAGAGCGGAATCTCATAGTTGGATTCACGCAACTCATTCAAGGCAAGTTTCAACATGTTATCGAGGCCATTCAATGAAACGCATTGTTCTGTCTGTTTGCATTGTGCTGAATCTCACGGTGCTGTCCAACGCGGCACTAGGTCAGAGCGCGACGGCCTCTCTGAGAGGCGTCGTGACGGATACAACTAAGGCTGTTGTGCCGGGCGCTGAAGTCGTGATCACGGCGATCGATACAGCCCAGCAACACGTAGAACGTGCCGACAACAATGGTGAGTTTTCGTTTCAGGAGCTGTTCATCGGCGATTACAGGGTGGAAGTGCGGTCTCATGGCTTCGCAACCTGGGTCAACCCGCGGATACATCTCGATGTTGGAAACCAGTCGCAGATCGCTGTACAGCTTGTCCCCCCGACTGACCAGCAGACTGTCGAGGTGACCGCCGAGGCCGCCGGATTGCAAACCAATGAGATCGCGCAAGGCGCGGTGGTGAGCGAAACCGAGATTGCGAATCTGCCACTGAACGGACGCAACTTCTCTCAACTAGGCATTCTCCAGCCTGGAGTGCGTCCCACCTCCGCCGGTTTGACGGTGATGGGTAACTTCCGTCGGGTAGGCCAAAATTATGAAGTCAACGGCATGCGTCCGGAGTCCAATACCTTCCTAGTGGACGGCATGCGTAACGTCAACCGCATGGACGGTGGGTACGCATATCGGCCGCCAGCCGATACGATGGCTGAGTTTCGCATCCTCACCACGACCGCGCCGGCGGAGTTCGGTGGAACCGACGGGGGGATTACCACTATCGTTACCCGTTCAGGCACGAATCAGATGCACGGAACGCTGTATGAGTTCCTGCGCAACGACGCACTCGACGCCAACAACTACTTTGCGCCGCGGAAGGAAGAGCTCAGGCAAAACCAGTTCGGCGGCACGATCGGCGGCCCCATGGTGCACAACCACGCTTACTTCTTCACGTATTACGAAGGTCTCCGCGACAATCAAGACATCACGCATGGAGTGGTGGTGCCGACAGTGGCGGAACGCAGTGGCGACTTCTCGGCCGATGCGCCCATTCTCTTGAATTCCACACGGGCGCCCTACAGCAATGATCTTTCCGGCCAGATCAACGCGATCACCGCTAAATACCTCCAGTACTATCCAATCCCCAACACGCCAGAAAACCCGCACCTGGCCCAAACCACAAACCTGAGCCAGTACAACAGCGACCAGGGTGGCGCGAAAGCTGACTGGTTGCTGCGGGACACGGATGTTTTGAGCGCGCGCTATAGCTACTCGACAACGGACCTCCACAGCCCGTATTCGGAACTCGGCGCCGATGTTCCAGGATTTCCCGTGGGCTACAGCGCCAACACGCATCTTGGCGGACTCACTGAAACGCACACCTTTTCTCCGCATACGGTGCTGACGGCAAATGTCAGCTTCTTCCGGAACCACGTCATTCTGGATAAGCGATTCTCCGGCTTCAGCCCTCAGGCATTCGGCTTCGGATACTCCTCCACATGGGCTTCGGCCACGGGCGCGCCACTGATCATGACACAGGGCTACTCCAACGTCGGCGACCCGGTCATTAACCCGCGCGACAGCACACAGAACGACTACGCTTTCAGCGCCAATCTGGCCCATACACAAGGTAAACACGTCACGAGCTACGGTAGTCAATTCCGCCGGACCCAACTGAACGGGTACCAGGCAAACTTTGCCTCGGGCACTTTTTCCTTTACCACTCAGGGCTATACCAACAACTCGATGGCTAACTTTCTGCTGGGTAAGCCGGATATATTTACTCAGGCCGGGGGCGACTTCACGCGAGACCTGCGTGGCTGGGAGTTGGGTGCATACGCACAGGATGAGTACCGCATCAGCTCGACGCTTACGCTGAACTACGGCGCGCGTTACGAGATCACGACGCCGTTCCGAGACATCCACAATCGGATGATGGAGTTTGCGCCGGGCAAACAATCCACCGTTTACCCTAACGCACCAAACGGGCTTCTTTTCCCTGGCGACGCCGGTGTAGCCGACACCATTGCGCCCATCTTTAAGAAAGACCTCGCCCCTCGTGTCGGCTTCGCATGGAATCCGTTTGGGAATAGCCATACGGTGATCCGTTCAGCTTATGGCATCTTTTACGACGAACTACTGAACGGCGTGGGCATGCCGTTCCGCGCCACTAGCTCCGCGCTCGGACAAACAGTGGTGCGCACTCTAACCGGATACGCAAAGATCAACTATGCCAACCCGCTCGGTACCCTAACCGACCCGTTTACTCCCGGCCAGTTTGCTCTACCCGCCTCCACCTTCACCATTGATCGCAACCTGCTGCCGCCCTATGCACAGGACTGGAATCTTACGATCGACCAGAGCCTTGGTAAACAGAACCTGTCGGTCGGATACATTGGGTCCAAAGGAACTCGCATGCCGAGGTTGGTCGAGGCCAATCCTGCTATCTATGAACCTGGTGCAACCTTCGCTAACTCCCCCCGGCGCCGGCTCTACTCCGGCTGCACGCTGACCACCGGTACCTGCACGCTGGGCACAGCCGGGCTGGTTGAAGGGAATGCGAACTCGACCTTCCACTCGGCGCAGGTTTCTCTAACGCGGCGCGGCACACCGGACCTGAATTACACGCTGGCATACACTTTCTCAAAGGATCTGGATTACTCGTCAAGCCTTCATATGTCTGGTCCCGCTCCCTGGCTCGTCCTTGGGGAGGTGGATATTGCCCAGAACAATCTCGATTTGAAAGCCGAGCACGGTCGTTCGCTCTTTGATTCGCGTCATCGCTTTGCCGGGAGCGTGACCTACGCTATTCCGACTGCGCGCAGTCTCACGGGACTCTCCCGCATTGTCCTGGGTGACTGGCAATTCAATGCACTTCTTGCGGTGAACTCCAGCACGCCCTTCACGGTCTATGACTCAGCGAATGTCTCGCTGCAGGCGCCGCATCCCGGAGTTTCAGGCATGTTCGGAGACCGGCCGAATGTGGCCGGGAACCCGAACCACGGGGCGCCGCACAAAGTGTCGCAATGGGTGTCGCCTTCAGAGTTCCAGAGACTCGATCCGGTCGCGAACGCCGGAAAGTTCGGCAACGAGGGGCGAAACAGCGTCGATGGCCCTGGTTATGGCAGCTTGGATGCTTCTCTCGACAAGAACTTTGCGATCACTGAGAAGTTAAAGTTGCAGTTCCGGGCTGAGGCGTTCAATGTGACGAACCACGTCAATCTGATCCCGCCCGTATTCGACATGAACTCGCCTGCCTTCGGGCAAATCACTGAGGCGCAGGCCCCACGTGTTTTCCAATTCGCTTTGAAAGTTCAGTGGTAAGGCGCGTCACTCGCAATTGACCGCATCCGCGACGAAATGATGGCTATCTGGAGCGCACTGGGCCGAGTGAGGCAGTGCGCATTCGTCGGCTGCTGAGCATCTCGGGCTCCGGAACATCCTCAGAAGTCAAACGCAGCTTACGAACAGCGTCCTTTGATCGCGAAGTGGATTCACCGCCGAGGATGTTTTCGATAAAAACGTCCAGCCCGCTGAACGGCCGAATGCTGACCGACCTTGTTCTCACGGCGCCGGGAGATCATCTGAGTCACGGCCCCTCCACCGGAGATATACGCTTTCTCTGCTGGCGACCTGGATGAACTCTAAGTGCTCGAACGTCGCATTTCCTAAGATCCCGAGCGCTTCTGGCGTACCGGCCAGGCCGTTATGGACAACGAGGCGAAAATCGGATGTAGCAAGTTCAATCGCATGGATTGATTGAAAAGCAATCTTAACGATCAAGAAACTCCTATCCGCGCCTGGAATGAGCTCCCGCGGTGGAGTTTGATGCCAGCCATCATTCATGATCCATCCGTGGCTGTCCGGAGCTTTTGTCACTTTTGGAGCAAAGTGCGCAGCATTATTCATGCGACATGGAAAGCCAGATCCTGTGGGACCTCAATAATTCTTAGAGTTTCCGGCGAAAGCATTCCGTGCTAGTCAGAGTGCGCATTCTCTGGTACTCCCGGTTTACAGACTTGTCTGGCCGCAATTGAGGCCCAGTATCAGGAGCCAACACGGGTCCAAAACGAGGTGAACTCGATCGGATTGCGGGACCTTGTCATGAGCTAAGGGCATTGAAATCAATTGGGCTTAGCTGTAGTCAGTTGGGTTCATAACCCAAAGGTCGCTGGTTCAAATCCAGCCCCCTGCAACCAAATTCTCTCCGCACAAAATTGAGAGCTTAGAAACTGTCGCGGAAGGCAACCTTCTGTACCTCTAATCGAATATCGGTGAATTTTACGTTTTCCTGTGGATGAGGTTAACTCCATTTTGCCTTCAAAGTCGTGCGCGGAACGACGGAGTCGTGCGGATTAGCAATACAGCTGAGTTTGAGCGACGATCGCGCTCCGGAGTCAATCCCGCAAGAAAGGGTAATCGCTACAACCTCGATTAACCTGGACCGGAGCCGACGAAGAGGAACTTCCACGACGTATCGAGATAAAGCCAACGTTGGGTTGCGAACCAACTGGTGGGCAGCGCCGGCACATGAAGTAGAGTGTGGCCGCCCGCGCACATCAACTCGGTGCCGTTCCATGCCAGGAACGTTCTTCCCGCCATACCTACTCGCGCCGGATGGGTCACGCGCCGCAGGCAGATGGGGCATCGATTCCGCTGGTCGAGGACGATCCAACGCAGTCCGAAGAGCGTCATCACGAACGTTGAGATGAGCTGGATATACTGCGATCCGATTGAGAAGTTCGTGGCGTGGCAATACGCCAGGTCGAGCGACGCAAAATAAACCGAGGGCAACAGAAGCACAATCTTTGCGACCAGAAACAACCAATGGGCAAATCGATTGCTCCATGAAGGAGGAGACGAATAGAAGTGGCTCTCGCCTAACGAAACGGAAGTGATGGCGGGAAGAGCCAGAAAGGCCAGAAGAAGGGCAAACTGATAGAGCCCCCACGGTCCCTTGGTTCGGTCTGCAAACGAAATACCGCGCAGTTCTTCGTCGGAGTCATCAGCACTTGAAGAGATGATTTCGACGCGGTTTGAATTCATCTCTAATCTTCCCGCAGGCGTGAGATGGGCAATCACATAGCCGATGCCGCGATTCACATCATCCGGCTCCAACAGCCATGCGTCCATATTGCCGGGCAGACGCCATACGTTCGCAGGCGCAACCCCAATTACTCGCGCATCTGCTCCTCCGATCCGCACCACACGACCGCCGATGCGAGGATCGGCAGCGAAGTCTCTCCGCCAGATCGCTTCACTCAGAATCACACCCGGCGTTCTTCCGACTGCATCTCCCGACACCGACGACAAAGTAGTCGGCAGACCAAGCATCCAGAAAAGATTCGGACTCGCGTGCGCAACCTTCCATCGTTCCTTCGATTCATCGCGCCCGATCACGGTCTCTTTCGCGATCCTATAGAAAGCGAAACCATCGAAATAGCGTTGCCGGCTAGTTTTCCAAATCTTGTAGTTCTCAACGGAAATGGTGGCCAGAGAATCATCGCCCGCGAAAGCGTCCTGAATCATGATCAGGTTAGGATTAACGCGATACAACGAGGGGTCGTTTTCCGCGCGCACGCCGGGAAGCAGTTGCGAGAGTAAATAACTTGCGGCGAACAAGGCGAGCAGAATCAAAAGACATTCCGCCGCTGACCCGTGGAAAGCTGTGCCCGGCTTCCTTTTTTCAAGTTTCCGCAGGGTCCACGCGTCCTGGATCGCGCCGGCGCAGAAGCGCAGTATCTCTTTCTCGCCCGCCCAGGTTATCTGCCCATCAATGCGGATCGATTCACGCGCGTGCCAAAGTTCGGCCCTCCATTCCTGGAGCCATTCCGCGCGGTCTGCTTCGGGTGCCAGCCACGAAGCGCCGCGGAATAGCGCTCTTTCGATCCTAGTGAATATCCAGCCAACATGAGGTGTCATGTGCGACTCACCTCTTCAGAAGGAATCAACCGTTCGAGGAGCGGGTAACGCTTTCGGGCGCCCTCCAGCGTAAGGTTCCCAGTCGCCGTAAGTTTGTAGTATTTCCTCGGCGGCCGTTGCTCCGCATCGGCAATTGCCTGTTTCTCCCAGTTCGAGCGAATCATGCCGTCCCGTTCCAAGCGCCGCATCGCCGGGTACACGGTGCCGCTCGGCAGCCCGGTCATCTCCATAATGCTGAAGCCGTAGACAAACCCCGCTTGAATCGCTTGCAGAATCAGCGCTGCGGTATGCGAGAGCTTGGTTTCAGGAGCCATGACGCACTCATTCTACCTATGTAGCAATCTACTTGACAATACCATATACCGAATGCTACATAGGGTAGCGTATCTGCTGGACGTTGGTCATGGAAAAGCTCATCTTCGCGATCATCCTATTGGCTGCGCTCTCTGGCATTCCCGGAGCCGTGACAGATGCACGTATCGAATGGGCGATTGAGTTAAATTCCGGCGACCGGGCGCATGTCGAGTTGAGAATCGAATCCCCTGGCACAGTGGAGTGGCGGATCTTGCTGCGAAGTCGAAATCTGCGCCTGATCGGCTGCGGCTGCCTTTCACATTGGAGACCTTGCCATGCTTGAGGTGCGAAATCTGTTTAAGAATTATCGTGGTATTCCCGCCGTCGAAGACGTCAGCTTCAAGGTGGGGCCTGGCGAGATCGTCGGCCTACTCGGACCGAATGGTGCTGGGAAATCGACAACCATCAAGATCGTTACGGGATTGCTTCGACCAAACCATGGCCGTGTGCTCTACAAGGAGTGCGATGTCAGTGAAGATATGATCGCGTTCCGGAGCCTCTTTGGTTATGTGCCGGAAGAGGCCCAACTCTATACGTACATGTCCGGGCTTGAGTATTTGCAACTCGTGGGGCGTCTGCGCGGGCTCGACGAAGCGCTCATCGAAGCAAGAGGAACCCTGCTCTTAAAACTATTGCAACTCGAATCGTGGCGGCACACGGCGATCTCAGCGTATTCCAAGGGAATGCGCCAGCGTGTGCTGCTCGCAGCTGCCCTGCTGCACAATCCCGAGCTTCTCATTTTCGACGAGCCTTTATCGGGACTAGATGTCGTTTCGGCGCGACTTTTCAAAGATCTGCTGGAACTTCTGGCGGCGCAGGGCAAGGCGATCATCTATATCTCGCATGTGCTCGAAGTAGTTGAGAAGATTTGCCATCGTGTCATCGTGATCTCCAAGGGAAGGATTGTCGCTGACGCGCCTCCGGAGGACCTCACACGGCTGATGCATCTTCCCACGCTGGAGAGGGTTTTTGCCCAGTTAGTGGAGCAGCAGGACACCCAAGCAACCGCTCAGGAGATTGTTCAGGCGATAAGGGGCTCGCATGCTTGATTTTCTTTTGGAGCCCTTCTCCTTTCGACGCACCCCTCCGGTCCTTACGGTGAACGAACTGGCAGCACTGGGCCCTGTTCGTGAACCCGAGCGAAGCCAGTTATCGCGTTTGATGCGTCACTTTCTGGAGCGCTTCTTCAATCACGAAACCGCCTCACCGGACGGAGACTCAAAGACGCTCCTTGTTCAGATCGCGTGCGCTGCAGGACTACCGGGCTTTCTCGTCGCACTGTATTTGGACCCAATTTATCATCGCGCAACTCCTCCGCCCTATTGGCTCCAAGTGAATCATCATCTCTTTTTTGTGCTGTATTCATTCGTAGTCATGGGCATCGCGATGGTTTTTGAGTGGGATCTGTTCTTTCCTGACTTGCTGGACATGCAGATCCTCAAGCCCCTCCCTGTGCGGGAGCGGAATGTCTTTCTTGGACGGGTATTCGCCATTGCTCTGCTCGTCGGTGGATTTCTGATCGATTCGAACTTCCTTGCGCCGACAGTCATGCACATTACTCTGAACCCGCCGCACCCCGGGCGATTCACAGCAGGTCATGCCATCGCGGTATTGCTCAGCGGCCTCTTTGCTGCTGCCTTCACGCTAGCCCTGCAAAGCTCACTCCTTTCTCTTTTCGGCGAGCGCGTCTTTCGCAGGCTATCTCTGGCACTGCAGGGACTGCTTATCGCATTCTTCGTCATGTTGCTGCTGTTGTTCCCGGTCCTTTCTGGGCTGCTCCCCGCCATTCTTCAATCTCACAATTTCATTGCGTACTGCTTTCCTCCTTTTTGGTTTCTCGGAACCTATCAATGGATAATTGAGGGGACGGAGGTCCCATCCATCTTCAGAACCCTTGCTTCTGTCGGATTCATCGCAACCGGCATCGCAGTCGTTTTGACAATGCTCACCTATCCGATCGCCTATATACGCAGGGTGCGACACGTAATCGAGGGGCCTGGGAGGCAAAGCAGCCGCGCACACCTGTTGAGGCCCCTCACGCGATGGGTTGGCGGTTTATTTGATCGCGCATTTCTCCGGAGACCCGTGCGACGGGCCGTCTATTGCTTTATCTCGCAGACATTGTTTCGAGTGCCGCGCTACCGCATTTACCTGGTGCTCTATTGCGGTGTGGGACTCTCCATCGTTGCTTCGACGCTCTTGAACGCCAGGGTTGTGGATGAGAGGATTTGGTTCGACGTATCCGCGGATGGGCTCCGCGCGTCAATTGCCATTGTGGCGCTTTGGACAATTACTGGTTTGCGCATCACGCTCGCGTCATCGGGGAATCGAATTGGAAGCTGGGTATTTCAAGTGATTTTGGGAAGACCTCCGGTGTTCTCTTCGGCGCAGGAAATATCGAAAACGGCCCAGGTTTGGGTAGTGACCTGCAGCACTGTCGTCACGATGAGTTCAGTTTTTCTGCTGCACGCAATCGCGCCGTCCGAGTTGCGCACATTGTCCGCGATGACGGCACAATCTATCGCCGGCCTTGGGGTCTGCATCTTGCTTACCGACATTCTCTTCATCCGGTTCACGCGGACTGCTTTATCGGGTGAACGGTCACGCGAGAGCGCCAGCCTGGCCTTCGCCGTTTTGCTCTATTTCACACTCTTCCCTGCTGTAGTCGCAGCCGCCGTGGGAATGCAACGATGGATGGAGGGCAATGCGCTGCACGCTTGCCTTGGAGTCGCAGGTATAGCGGCAATGCACACGGGTTTTCGCAAGATCCATCGAACTTTTGTGCGGGACTATAGTGACTGTCCCGCTCTGGAAGAAGGAGAGGAGGACTTCCCGCTAAAACTTGGCCTGCGTTATTAGGCCGGCACAAGTTTACTAGGCTGGCTTCAAGTTTGATCGATCTTGTCCTCACTGTACCGGGAGCCTATGTGAGTCACGGTCCTCAAATGACGATCCCGCCCCCTATTCGGCCTGTCCAGGATTCTCACGAACTGATCACTGGAGTTGTTCGGTTTTGGTTTTGCGTGGAGAGGATCCGCGGGCGTCGTTGACAATTGTCAGTTCGGTGGCGCTGCACACGAATAACAGGCTCTCATCGATCCCGAGAACCTTGACGATTATTGATGTTGCATGGAGCGGTGAGAGGTCCAGTTCATCACAGTTACTGCGAAAGGTTCGAGCCGTATTGTGCCCTTCGACGGCATTACGATGCGCGCTGGCCCATCGCCGCTCTCTCCATCCACGGTGAGGACTCGAGCCGTGTCCGCGTTCGGCAATGTGACATCGACAGCCCAGTTGCGCTTATTTACCAGCAACAGCTTGTGGGCGTCGGGCGTGATGAAGGCCTGCGCCGCCACGCTCGACGCGTCTTTGCCCCCAAGTTTCGACTCGACAAGCTTGTCGCCCGGATGAAAGGAATCCTTTAGCAGCTTCAGCACCCAGAAGCGCGCGTTGGGCCTGTTGTTGGTCCAGTCCATCATGCTCACGCTGGGGAATTGCGTGGGATACCCAATCAGCTGCGACTCGCCAATGACGTCGATTTGCATCCGTGATAGCTCAATATATAAGTACCCGTAGAGCGCTCCTGCCAGGTTCCAATAGGCTGGAGGGGGAGGAACATTGTCCTCGGCCGTGTTGTCAGTCGGCAGAATCGCACCCAATTCGTCCAGGTCCGTCTTCGTCTCCGGCGACAGCCGCTGCCGAATCGCTTCGACATACCGTACCGTGTTCAGGAAGCCATCGGCTTGGTCAAAGAATGTGTACTGCCAGTGATCAATCGTCTGTTTCTTGTCTGACGTTGCATAAAAGTGATACGAAATCATGTCCAGCGGGATACCCGGCCGATGGTGTGCATGATTGAGAAAGTACTCAAAGTATGCCGGGTTCTTACTTGGCTCCGCGAGAGCCAAGCTCATGAATTTCGTCTCCGGGCTCACGGCGTGAATGGCGCCCACTATCGAATCGTAGCGTGCGGTGTATTGCTCTGCAGTCGTCGCGTGCTCGTACTCAGGCTCGTTCAGCACTTCCCACATGGGAAATTTGTAGTGATACCCGGATTCGTGGTGTACACCATTTTCGTCGGTGAAACCGCCATTCACATACCAGCTGACCAAGCGGGCATAGTAGTTGCCCAGTTCTTTGCCGCTGGGATCGCGCAATTCGGTGCCCTGGGTATAGTCCCAGACCACCTGATTTGGATTACTAGGATACGCCGCAGACGTGTCGGTCTTAAACAACCAAGTCGGGATGGTGCTGAAGTTCATGACCGTTGAGTGCCCATCCATTGCGTTCAGAAAATCCTTCGTCATGGGGTCGATCATGCTGAAATCCCAACTCGTCTTTTGCGGCGTTGGCGGCTCTAACTCGGCCACCGCCAGCCGGGGATAGGGCAGCCACGGCACGTAGCGAACATAATCGGCGCCGAGATCCTTCAGCGCCTTGTAGGCGGCCTCCCCCAATGGCGAGCCGGGTCGAAGCGGCGGATTGACCACGACCTGCAGCGTGGGTACAGAGCGCAATTCAACCACGGTCTTGTCCCATTGAATTGTGAGCTGAGGTCCGGCTTGACCGCAAAGTCGCACCGCGGCACTGAGACAAACTCCGAGGACTATCGAATGGGCGAATACTCGCAATTGCATACCCCACCTATGTTTGCTGCACGTTAATGGTTTGTTCCAACACCACGATTCCGCGTTTCCCGAATGTGAAGTTCATAACGTTTGGTGAGTCCGTCGA
>Ga0265339_10000109_pt1 | contig 66969 bp, 59 predicted proteins | sample 4CB219metaG_FD_202085 | JGI IMG/M metagenome (GOLD analysis project Ga0265339, IMG submission 202085) | Rhizosphere microbial communities from Carex aquatilis grown in University of Washington, Seatle, WA, United States - 4-CB2-19 metaG | ecosystem: Host-associated > Plants > Roots >... | reverse complement strand
CCGGTCGAGCGTGCGCTTGATCGGCGGCAGCGGATATTTCAGTCCGGTCGCACAATTGAACAGCAGCGCCTGCTCGGCGCGCGCAACACGCCCGTCGGCAAGGCTTTGTTTGTAGGCGGCGTAGGTAGCGGCGCCTTCCGGGCACATCAGAAAGCCCTCTTCGCGGGAAACCTCCTCCAGGCCGGCCGCAATCGCCTCATCCGACACCGCGATGGCGAAACCGCCGCTCTCGCGCACCGCGCGCAGGATGAGGAAATCGCCGACCGCCTGCGGCACGCGAATACCGGCCGCGATGGTGTGCGAATTTTCCCAGCGGGTCGCGTGCTCGACGCCCTGCTCGTAGGCGCGCACCATCGGCGCGCAGCCCGACGCCTGCACCGCTACCATGCGCGGGCGCTTGCTGCCGATGAAGCCGATTGCCTCCAGCTCGGCAAACGCCTTCCACATGCCGATCAAGCCGGTGCCGCCGCCGGTCGGATAGAAGATCACGTCAGGCACCTGCCAGCCGAGTTGTTCGGCAAGCTCCAGTCCCATCGTCTTCTTGCCTTCGATGCGGTACGGCTCCTTCAAGGTCGAGGTATCGAACCAGCCGGCTTTGTCCTTGCCCTCGGCGACGATCTTGCCGCAATCGTCGATCAGGCCGTTGACGCGATAGACGCTGGCGCCCTGCAGGCCGATTTCGCTGACATTCACTTCGGGCGTGTCTTCCGGGCAGAAGATCGTGGTCTTGATGCCGCAATGGCTGGCGTAAGCTGCCAGTGCCGCGCCGGCGTTGCCGTTGGTCGGCATCGCCATGTGTTTGATACCGAACGCTTTGGCCATCGATACCGCCATCACCAGTCCGCGCGCCTTGAACGAGCCGGTCGGCAGGCGGCCCTCATCCTTCACCAGCAGCTCGCCGCCGCCAAGCTTGCGCACGATCTTCGGCAGCGCCACGAGCGGCGTCATCGTTTCGCCGAGGCTGACGATATCCTCCTTGCGCCGCACCGGCAGAAGTTCGCGGTAGCGCCAAAGATCGGGTGGGCGTTCCGCCAGCACAGCCTTGCTCAGCGCATTTTTCACGCCGGCGAGATCGTAGCGTACGAGCAGCGGCTTGCCGGCACGAGAGAGGTTGTGCGGCTGATCGGCCGCATAATGCTCGCCGGTCGCGGAGCATTCGAGATGGGTGACAAAGGTCTGCCGCTCGGTAGTGAGATTTTCGAACGCGTTCAAGGAGTGTCTCCGACATTCGGGCAAAGAGGGGCCCCCGATGAGGGGGTGGCGCGAGGATTTCAGGGAACCTTGGAACCGCAAAAAGGTTATCAGAATGCAGACAGTTTGATCAGTGACACGTTGCCATGCAGACGCTTTATAAGCTCCTCTTCGCCATTCTCGTCCTCAAGGCGCGAAAAGACGGATTTCGCGTACGCGGCCCGGAAAGCGGCAGAGCCTCGAAACGCGATATCTCCCGCGAGGCTGCGCTCCTGTCCTCCGACGCCGCGCTGGGTCACACACGCTAACTTAGCCCTACGTCAGGCGGCGGACGGAGAGGCAATTCTCAAAGTCCCAGATACGCCTTGCGGATTTCCGGCATCGTGGAGAGCTTTTTCGGTTCGCCTTCGGTGAATAGTTTGCCTTCGGCAATGACGTAGGCGTAGTCGGCGACCGCCAGCGCCAGGTGTACGTTCTGCTCGACCAACAGAATGGTTAGCCCGGCGTCTTTCAGTTTCTTCAACGTGTGAAACAGCTGATAGACCAGCACCGGAGCGAGCCCGAGCGACATCTCGTCGATGATGAGAATGTCGGGATTGGACATCAGGCCGCGCGCGATCGCCACCATCTGCTGCTCGCCGCCAGACAGCGTGCCGGCGAACTGGTGCTGGCGTTCGGCGAGCCGCGGGAACAGCGTAAATACCTGATCGAGACGCTGAGCGTGGCCCTGCGCGGCGCGCTTCGGGTAGGCGCCGAGCTCAAGATTCTCGGCGACCGTCATGGTGGTGAATAATTGGCGGCCTTCGGGCACCAGCGCGAAGCCGCGTTCGGCTTTTTCGTGGGTCGACAGCCGCGTCACGTCCTCGCCATCGAACAGGACACGGCCACGCCACGGCGCGATGGTCCCGGCAACGGCGCGCAGCGTCGTGGTCTTGCCGGCGCCGTTGGCGCCGACGATGGCGGTGAGATGGCCACGCATGGCGGCCAGCGAAACGCCCCACAGCACCTGCACCTCGCCGTAGCCGGCTTCCAGCGCCTCGACCTTGAGGAGCGGCTCAGACATGTTCGCCGCTCCCCTGCAATTCGGCGGCGAGCTTGGGATTGCCCAGATAGGCCTCGATGACCTGGGGGTGCTGGGCCACCTCGGCCGGTACGCCCTCGGCGAGTTTCTGGCCGAAATTGAGCACGACGATGCGATCCGACAGGCTCATGATCGCCTGCATGAGGTGCTCGATCATCAGGATGGTGACGCCGCGTTCGCGGATCTGACGGATGACGCCGATCATGTGCTCGACCTCGGTCGGATTGAGACCGGCCAGCACTTCGTCGAGCATCAGAAGCCGCGGCCGCGCGGCGAGCGAGCGGGCCAGTTCGAGGCGCTTCTTGCCCGCAATGGTCAGGTGCAGCGCCAGCACGTGGGCGCGGTCGGAGAGGCCGACGACGGCCATCGCCTCGCGCGCCGCCTCATAGGCGCGATGCAGCGGCAGGTTCTCGCGGCCGAAACAAGCGCCGACCGCACAGTTGTCAAGCACCGTCATGTTGGTGAGCGGTTGTACGATCTGGTGGGTGCGGGCGAGACCGGCGCGAGCGACCTTGTAGGGCTTCTCGCCGGTGATGTCGGCGCCGCCGAAGCTGATCCTTCCGCTGTCGGGAGCGAACACCCCGTTCACCAGATTGAACAGCGTCGACTTGCCGGCGCCGTTCGGCCCGATCAGGCCGACGATCTCGCCCTCGCGCACCTCGAAAGTCAGATCCTTGACCGCCTGAAGGCCGCCAAAGCGCTTGCTGACCTTCTCGACTTCAAGAAGCGCCGTCATTCCAGGACCTTCTGGGTGCGCGGGAAACGGCTGTAAATCCAACCCATCAGTCCGCCGGGAAAGAACAGCACAATAACCAGGAGCAGCGCGCCGGAAACCACGAGCTGAAAATTGGCGAAGGTCGAAGAGGTGAGCAGGTAGCCGCGCAGCTCCTCGTAGAGAAACGCGCCGATGGCGACGCCGGTGACGGTGCCCTGTCCGCCCAGCATGCCGACCACCAGCGCCTCGGTCGACAGCGACAGATCGAAGGCGTCGGATGGCTGGATGAAGGCGCTCTTGAAAAAATAAAGCCCGCCGGCGATGGCGGGCAGAAAGGCGGACACGCTGTAGACCATCGCCTTGTAGCGCGCGGTCGGCACACCGAGAATTGCCGCCGCATCTTCGTTCTGGCCGATGGCGAGCAGGCCGAGGCCGAATTTCGACGTCTTGATGGCGTAGCTCAGATAGAGCGACGCACCCATCACGCCGACCATGATGAAATAGATGACCCAGAGCGCCTGCCTTGGACCGCCCAGCGGCGTGAAGATCGAGGCTGGCAGGTAGATGCCGGACGATCCGCCCCACGGCGTAAAGTTTTCGGCAAAGGCCTGCACCGCCTCAATGACGCCGATGGTGGAAAGCGCAAAGAAGGCGCCGCGCAGCCTCAAGATGCCAAGGCCGAAGATCAGCGCCAGGCCGCTGACGCACACACCGGCGACCGCGAGACTCGGCACCAGCGTCCATTTGTACGAATTCACCAGCCAGACACAGATGTAGCCGCCCAGTCCAAAGAACACGATGCTGCCGAAATTGACGTAGCCCGCATAGCCGAGCATCAGATTGAGATTGCTGGCGAGCGTGATGTAGAGCGCGTCGAGCAGCAGACTTTCGCGCAGCGACACGTCGTTGCCGTAGACGGGCGCCAGCGCGAACGCCAACACCGCGAGCGTGATGATCCAGAAGAACGGACGGCGCACCATCGGCATCAGAGTGCTCCGCGCCGCGAACGGAAGATGCCGGCCGGAAACGCGATCAACACCAGGACGAACAGCACGAACTCGATCACCAGCGTCCAGCTCACCGGCACGAACGGCGTCACCGCGCCTTCAAGCAGCCCGAGCGCGATGCCGCCCATCAGCGCGCCGATCGGGTTGCCGAAGCCGCCCAGCACGGTGACGACAAAACCTTTGAGCTGATAGCCGTCGCCCGACAGCACCGTGAACGGAAACAGCGTGGCGATCAGCACGCCCGACACGCCGGCCAATGCGACGCCGAGGCCGACCGAGATGGCGAGTACGCGCGTGGTCGGGATCCCGACCAGCTCGGCGGCCTCCCGGTTGTTGGCAACCGCGCGTATCGACTTGCCCAACCGGGTGTATTGCAAGAACAGATAAAGCACGGTCGCAATCACCGCGGCCAGTATTGCGGCCAGAATATGCGCGCCGGGGAACGTGTAGCGGCCCATGGTGAAACCCGGCAACGACACATCGACGTTGAACAACGCGGTGCCCCACACCGCGGTACCGATGCCGATCAACACCAGGTTGACCGAGAAGGTCGACAGCAGGCTCATCAGCGGCGGCCGGCCGACCATGCGGTGGATCGCGACCCAGTACAGCATGACGCCGACGAAAAAACCGCCGATCAAGACTGGAAGCATCGCGACGTAGGGGTCGAGGCCAAGCCCGGTCGTGAGCAGAAACAGCGCGAACATTCCGGCGACGATCATGACGCCATGGGTCAGATTGATGACGTCCATGACGCCCCAGATCAGCGTCAGGCCCATGGCGGCGAGGCCGTAGACCAGCCCCACCAGCACGCCGTCGATAATCGAAGCGAGAATGCCGAGCATGAGAGGCCACACAAATGGGACCGGCAGCTGCGCTGCCGGTCCCTGATTGACTACATCGTTTGCTCGAACATGACCGTAAGGATCACGCTCACTGCGTAGCGGACGGGATTGGATAGAGCAGACTGGCCGATTTCGCCGCATCCGGCCAAACCACCTGGCGACCGAGCTTGCCATTCACCATCTGCCACTGCGCCAGCACCATCTCGTGCGCCGCCTGCAAGCCGTGATGGCCCGGATCGGTCATGAACTTGATATGGCCGAAGAAGGTGGTGATGTCGGTCGCGTTGAGCGCTGCCGCCACCTTCTCCGGGTCGATCGAGCCGGCCTGCTCGATGGCGTGCTGCAGCACCACGCCGCTCGTGTAGCCGGACGCGGTATGATAATCCGCCTTGGCGTGGAATTTGTCCTGGAATGCCTTGGCGAATTCCGCGGTGGTCGGACCGAACTGCGGCTTGTAGTTGACTTGCAGCTCCCATTGCGACGGCACGGTCACGCCCAAGGCGGCCTTGCCGAGTTCGCCAAACTTGTCGTCGGCGGGCGCCACGAGAAGCGATATCCACTTCATGTTGGCTTTTTGATCGTGCATCTGACGCGCGAGCGTGGCGCCGTCCGAATAATGACCGCCGCCCAACACCGCGTCGGCATTCGACGACACGATCTTGTTGACGATCGGGCCAAAATCCGTGGTCGAGGGTGAATAGGACTCGTTCATCACGATTTGCAGGCCGGCCGCCTTGGCCTGCGCCGCGGCGGCGGCGAGCACCGCCTTCGAGAACGGATCGTCGGAATAGACCAAGGCGACCTTCGCCTGCGGATCGTTCTTCTTGAGGGCTTCGACCGCGCCCGACAGATAATGACCCGCCGACGTGATCACCATGAACAGATATTTGTTACCCTGCTCGAACGGCTTCTCCTCGGCGCCGCCGGAGTCGATCATGATCTTGCCGTACTGCTCGGAAATCACGGTGGCTGGCGCGGTCAGGCCGGACGAGTACGGGCTGAACAGAAAATTCGCCTTATCCTGGTTGATGAGCCGCGTATAAAGCTGCTGCACGCGGCCGCCAACCGACTGATCGTCGTAGCTGACGAACTTCACCTTATAGTGCTTATCGCCAACCTTGATGCCGCCCTTGGCGTTCACCTCGTCGCGCCAAAACTCGTAGCCGCGCTGCTGACCCAATGAATCGACATTGAGCGGGCCGGTCTGCGAGTCGGTAAATCCGATGGTGATGGTGTCTTCGGCGAGTGCCGGCGTGGCGACAAATGCCGCTGCGGCGGCCAATAAGAAGAGCCGTTTCATGTTTTCCTCCCTGTACGCCCCCGCACTTTGGCCGGTCGACTAACGCTCGGGCACCCGTTTGACGTCGCGTCGATCGCTCGTCGCCGGGTGCATTTTTGCCACGATGGCTTGCCCCCCAGCAAGTATCAGGCAGCCCCTTAACCCTTCAGATCAAGAGAAACATCTCATAATTTTGGCCCGAAGGCTATCTGATCTCGGCATGCGGTGCGGGCAAATTTTCAAATCGGACGCGAACTGCGGTCCGACACGCGGCCAGCCTTAATGCGTCAATCCGCCGCTACGCCATCTCTCCGGCAGCGCCGGCCAATCAGCATCCGGACGGGATAGCAACGTCAGTCTTCAGCGACGGCGGCTTCCGGCGATGCCGCATGCTCTTCCGGAGGCGCGTGCTCGTCGTGCGCCCGCTGGTGCAGAGGCTTTTGCGACCGCGTCAGGTTATAGGCGCTGTTGATCAACGCGAGGTGAGAGAAGGCTTGCGGGAAATTGCCGACCAGCCGTTTAGATGCGGGGTCGTATTCCTCGCTCAGCAGACCGACATCGTTGCGCAGGGCCACCAGCCGTCGAAACAGCCGTTCGGCATCGTCAAAACGGCCTTGCAGGATGTAAACGTCGACCAGCCAGAAGCTGCACGCAAGAAACGCGCCCTCGCCGGGCGGCAAGGTATCGTGCGCGGAGTCGGTATTGTAGCGCATGACGAAACCGTCGCGGACGAGGTCGCGCTCGATCGCCGCGATGGTCCGCTCAATGCGCGGATCGTCCACCGGCAGGAATCCGACGCAAGGCACGAGCAGCAGACTGGCGTCGAGCCGTTTCGAACCGTAGGCCTGGGTAAAGATACCGAGCTCCTTGTTGAAGGCGCGCTCGCACACCTCGTGGAAGATCTGGTCGCGCAGCGTGCGCCACTCGTCGATCGGGCCTTCCAAACCGAACCCTTCCGCGCTCTTGATCGCGCGATCGTAGGCGACCCACGCCATGACCTTCGAATAGGTAAAGTGCTGCGGCGGCCCGCGCATTTCCCAAATGCCGTGATCGGGCTTCGTCCAGACGGCCTTGAGATGATCGAGAATCGCCAGCTCAAGGCCCCATCCCGATTCGTCACCGGCGACTCCGCCGCGCCGCGCCTGATAATGTACGTCTGTGAGTTCGCCGAACACATCGAGCTGAAGCTGGCTATGCGCGGCATTGCCGATGCGCACCGGCTTGGAGTTCTCGTAGCCGGGCAGCCACGGCACTTCCCATTCGGTCAGCCGCCGTTCGCCGCCAATACCGTACATGATTTGCAACTGGTCCGGGCTGCCGGCTACGGCGCGCAAGAGCCATTGGCGCCAAGCCTGCGCTTCTTCCATGTAGCCGGCGTGCATGGCGCCGAGCAGCGTGAGCGTCGCATCACGAAGCCAGCAGAAGCGATAATCCCAGTTGCGCTTGCCGCCGAGCCGTTCGGGCAGCGACGTTGTCGGCGCGGCGACGATACCGCCGGTCTTTCCGTAGGTGAGCGCCTTGAGGGTGATGACCGAGCGCCGCACCGCATCCGACCAGCGGCCGGCCGGCCGGCATTTCGCGGACCACTCGCGCCAATAGGCTTCGGTGTCGGCGAGCGCGCCCGCGGCGTCGATCTGCTTCGGCGGCGGCTGATGCGACGGCGCATAGCTCATCACGAACGGAATCGTCTCGCCGCGGCTGATGGTGAATTCGCCGACCGTGGTCATGTCGCGGCCGCGCGTGTGCACAGGCGTGTACAGCACCACCATGTCGGGGCCGGCGATGGCGCGCAGTCCGCCGCTTTCCAGCCGGCTCACCCAGGGCACGACCGCCCCATAGCCGAACCGCAAGATCAGCTCGGTGTGCATCGCCAGCTGGCCGCGCGTGCCGACGACGAGCCGGACGATGGTCGAGCGTCGCGAGCCCCGCGGCATGAAATCGACCAAAGTCGCGGCGCCATCCGGTGTTTCGAAACGGGTTTCAAGCACCAGAGTGTTGGGCCGGTAACGGCGCGTAATGCGAGCGTTCAATTGCGGTGCAATGAGCCAGCGGCCGTGCTCGCGCGAACCAAGCAGCGCGGCGAAGCAGGCTTCGGAATCAAAGCGCGGCCAGCACAGCCAATCGATTGAACCGTTGCGGCCGACCAGCGCCGCGGACGTGCAATCGCCGATCAGCGCGTAGTCTTCAATTCGGCCCGGCGGGTCGGACTTGTCATTAGGTGGCGGCAACATGGTGATGAGCTTTGGGGTGGCGGGAAAGTTGACCTTCAGGAAAAATCGACGACGACTTTAATATCGTCCGGTTCGGGTTCGAGCGCCTCGGTGAATTGCTCGGCCGGTACACGGCGTGTGATCAGCCGCGCCAGCCATGATCTGTTGGCCCGTTGCAACGCCTCGACCGCATTCTCATAGTGCTGCCGGTTGGCATTGACCGAGCCGAATACCGTGTCGTTGTCGAGCACCATGGTGCGGTTGAGCGAGCCGACATCGACGTTGAAAACATGGCCTGGGCCGCTCACGCCGACCAGACAGACGATACCACCGGACGCCGTGCGACCCAGCACATCACGCACCACGATCGGCGCGCCGGTACACTCCATCAGGATATCGGGCTTGAAGCCGTCGAGTTCGGCCAGCGTGCCAAGGTGAAAGGTGCCGCCCAATTCGCGCACCAATAGCCGCTTGAGCTGACTGTCGCGATTGTCGAGCACATGGACATCCAAGCCGCGCTGCGCGCCGATCAGCGCCGCGAGCAGGCCGACCGGGCCCGCCCCGGTGACCAGCAGCGTCTTCGGCGCAAAGGATCGCGAGCGATGGCCAATGCTTTCGGTATGATCCCAGGCTTTGGCGACGACGCTGGTCGGCTCGACCAGCACGCCCTCGGCGCCGAGCGAAGAATCCAGCTTGACCAGGAATTCGGGCTCGATGCGGAAATAGTCGGAGCCAAACCCGTTGCGCTCCTTGATGCCGCGTTCGGTGTAGCGGCCGTTGCGGCACATATCCCACTCGCCGACTGCGCAGGCCGGACAGGGCACGGGGTCCGGCCGCCGCACGATGCCGACCACAAGGTCGCCCGCGGTGAAGCCGGAGCCGTCCGGCGCCTCTTGCACCCGGCCAAGCGATTCATGACCGATAACCAGACGTTTTTCGCCGGGAGGCGCCCAGCCATACTCGCCGGAGACGATCTCGCGGTCGGTGCCGCAGACGCCGAGCCCAAGCGTGCGCACCAGGATTGCGCCGTCGGAGCGCGGCGGCTCTGGAATGTTTTCAAGCCGCACCGAACGGGCAACGCTCGGCGCAACTGTGACTGCGCGCATGGGGCGCTCCGCGGGTTTGGGCCTCAAATCGAGGTGCAATGGCGTACTGGCCCGCGCCCCCTGGGCCAAGTTGCATTGTTGCAACGCAAACGAAGGGAAAGGGTTCCAGGGGACGGAACCGTAAGTTCCGGCGCCGGAACTCGATGGAACCCGCTCGTAGAACCGGCGTTACCGCTGCGTTGCGGCGCACGCCGTCACATTTTGATTTTTTCATCCGCCGCGGAGCCGCATCATGGACCCTATCGGGCACAAACGCTGGGCAATTGCCGAGGGTTATATTCCTTCACAGAGTTCTTTTTTAGATCGCACACTGATCTCGCACGAAACCGCCTGCATCTTGAACGCAAATGACAGTGACGCACACGTGCGAATCACCCTGTTCTTTGCGGACCGTGAACCGGTCACCTACCAGGTAAAGGTCGGGGCGCGGCGCACACTGCATTTGCGCTTCAACGATCTGGAAGATCCGTCACCCGTGCCACGCGACACCGATTATTCTTCGGTGTTTGAATCCGATGTGCCGATCGTGCTGCAACATACGCGGCTCGATTCACGGCACCCCGAAGTCAGTCTGTTGTCGACGACGGCATATTTTGAAGCGTGAGCGCTGCAGCGCGTCATTCAAACACACGACACAGTTCCGCTCGATTGTGACAGAAATCCGCGCTGCAAAACTGACATTGCGGCGAAATTCCGCAGTTCCTCCCAGAATTTTCCGCAGTGCGGTACTGCGGGAACTATCGGCCTTTACACGGGTTGTTCGACCACTCAATCGGAGGAATTCTCAGTGAGCGTCATCGTCGTTTCCAACCGCGTTGCGCGGGCAAAAAGCGATGAACCCATTGCCGGCGGACTGGCCTCAGCGCTGATTCCAATGGTGCGGGAGTCGGGCGCGATCTGGGTCGGCTCCAGCGGTCAATCCGGCGACGCGGCGCAGAACAGAGATTCCTTTGCCAAGATCGAAGCGCTCGGTAACGGCGCGCTCGCGACGGTCGACATGCCGGCGAAACATTATCGCGGGTATTATGAGGGCTTCGCCAATTCGGCGCTGTGGCCGGCGCTGCATTCGCGGCCCGATCTCATTTCGGTCACTGCCGACGAATATGCGTCCTACCGCGAGGTCAACGCCTTCATGGCGCGGGCTTTGCTGCGCTTTATTGCATCGCAGCGGCAGGTGTGGGTTCAAGATTATCACTTTCTGACGCTGGGCGCAGAGCTGCGCCGGCTCGACGTAAAACGTCCGATTGGATTTTTCCTGCACACGCCGTGGGCGGCCCGCAGCACCATGGCGGCGGTGCCGCATCACGCCGACTTGGTGGCGGCGATGCTGGCCTACGATCTGATCGGCTTTCAGACCGATGATGACAAGAAAAATTTTGAAGATTACCTGCAGCATGAACTGGGGCTGACGGTCGCGGACGGCGAGGTCGCCTCGCATTATGGGCAGACGCGGCTCGCCACCTTCCCGATCGGCATCGACGTCGAGGACTTCACCGCGCGCGCCGTCAAGGCGAGCGCACGGCCGGAAATCGCGCGGCTGCGCGCAAGCCTGCAGGGCGCCAAGCTCGCGCTCGGCGTCGATCGTCTCGACTATTCGAAGGGATTGCCCAACCGCATGCGCGCGTTCGGCCGCATGTTTGACATCGAGCCGTCGTTAAAACGCAGGGTGTCGATGCTGCAAGTCGCGGTCCCGTCGCGCGGCAACATCCGTGCCTATCGGGAATTAAAGAACGAACTTGCCGCGCTCGTGGGCGACGTCAATGGCCGTCTCGGCGAGGCCGATTGGACCCCGATCCGTTATCTCAACAAGGGCTTCGCACAATCGACGCTGGCGGGCTTCTATCGCGCAGCGCAAGTCGGCCTGGTGACCCCACTGCATGACGGCATGAACCTCGTAGCCAAGGAATACGTTGCAGCGCAGAACCCGTTCGATCCAGGCGTGCTGGTGTTGTCGTCATTCGCCGGCGCCGCCAAGGAGCTGGACGCGGCGCTGCAAGTCAATCCGCACGACATCGACGGCATGGCACGCCAGATCGCCAGGGCCCTCGTCATGAGTCTCGATGAGCGGCGCGAGCGCTGGCAGAACATGTTGAGCAAGCTGCGGCGCTGCTCGGTGCAGGGTTGGTTCTCGGATTTCCTGCGGGCGCTCAGCGACATCGAGCGCGCACCGGCCGAGCTCGCAGTGCCGCGGGCCGCCGCCATGCCGTTCATGCTCGACGCTGCCGGCGGCGGACGATCGGTGCAACGACACTGACGGTCCGGTATCGGAACTGTGGATATTTCCGAATATTCTCCGCGCCGGCCAAGGCGCAACGCGAATCAGTGTTAGAATTACTACGTATTGTTATTTGTTTGTTGCGGCGGTTAGCCTGATTGCGTCGGGGTCTTCGGGGAAACGTCAGTCAGATGCAGTCGTGGCCGTTCCGACCTCGGGTCGAGAGCGCGAGCGGCAACACGCATCCGGATTCGGTTAAGATTCACATGAACCAGAGCGGCGACATTGCCCGGCGTCAGACGGTGGGGACGATCGTGCGGCGTCAGCCGGTCGAAGACGCCCTCGCCGAAATCAAACATCCGCTCAGCGCCATCGTGGCGAACGCCGCGGCGGCGCGCCGCTGGCTGAGCCGTACGGACCCGAATTTTCACGAAGCTCTCGCGGCGCTCGATCGGATCGTGAAGGAAAGCACCCGCATCGATCAGGCGATTGTCGACGTCCGCGCTTCGTCGGCGGCAGAAGGCCCGTAATCAATTCGTCGCGGGCCCGTCAGGAATTTCGTGCCGTTTGCGCCGCAGCGAGTGAATCTTCTCTAATCCGGCTTCGCGCGCCGCCTGCTGCAAGGCACGGCGGATCTCATCGCGTTTTTCGTGGATCGACGCGATAATGGGGCCCGCGGCCTTGCCGAAGCCGATCAGCGCAGCTTCCGAGAGTTGCAGGCTGGCCTCGATGGTTTCCGGCACCGCGTCCGTGGCACCCAGACGGTAGAGATGGCTCGCGTGCGCCGCATCGCGCGCGCGAGAGACAATAAGAATGTCCGGCCGTAGCGCGCGAACGTGCTGCACGACCTCGTCGATGGTTCGCTGGGTGTGGATGGTGATGACCACGCCCGCCGCCTTGGCGAGGCCGCAGGCTTCGAGGAAGGTGGGATCGGCGGCATCGCCATAGAATACGTCGTGTCCCTCGCGCCGGTCGTGGGTCACCGCGATCGCATCCATGTCGGCGGCGACATAGGGGATGCCGTGCTGCTTCAGCAGCGCGCACACGACTTTGCCGACGCGGCCGTAACCGACGACGATCGCATGGTTCTCAGCACCGGGTGGCCGCGCCACCAGTGCGCCAGGTGCGGCGCCGCCGGCGCGCAGCCGCGCCGCGAAACGCCGGCCGACGAATGACAGGAGCGGGGTCAACACCATCGTCACCGAGGTCAATGCAAGCGTGAAGCTCGCGATGCGTGGCTCCAGCAGCGAGGCGGCCGACGCGATACTGACGAACGCGAACTCGCCACCCGGTCCGAGCAGCAGACCGGTCTCAACTGCGACCGGCCAGGACAGCCGGAACAGCTTGCACAGCGCGATCAGAATCAGCGCCTTGACCGCGATCAGCGCACCGACGCTGCCGAACAACAGCAGCGGCTCATGCACGATTTCGCGGTAGTCGATCTCCATGCCGACCGTGAAGAAGAAAATGCCGAGCAGGAGCGACTTGAACGGCGCCACCGTCGCTTCGATCGCTTTGCGATATTCGGTTTCCGCCAGCAGCAGGCCGGCCACGAAGGCGCCGAGCGCCATGGACAGGCCCGCCTGGTTCGCCACCACGCCGGCGCCGACGATGACGAACAGCACCGCGGCGATGAACAGGTCCCGCGAGCGCGTCGTCGCGACCAGACGGAACAACGGCCGCATCAGCACGCGGCCGAACAGGACGATGATGGACAACGCCAGCACCGCGGAGACGAGCGCGCCTGCGATGCTCGCCAGCACCGACTGGCCGCCGTGGCCGCCCGCCAGGATGGAGATGAACACCAGGATCGGAATGACGGCGAGATCCTGCGCCAGCAGCACGGAAAAGCTCGCCCGCCCGACGCCGGTGGTGAGCCGCTCCTGCTTTGATAAGAGCTCGAGCACAATTGCCGTCGAAGACAGCGAAAGGCTGGCGCCGAGAATAACCGCATCGGCTGGTTTCTGGCCGATTTCGACCGCCACCGCGGCGATCAGAGCGGTGGTCAGCAACACTTGCAGGCCGCCGAGGCCAAAGACATAGCGCCGCATCGTCAGCAGCCGCTGGAACGACAGTTCAAGCCCGATCAGAAACAGGAGGAAGACGACGCCGAGCTCGGCGATCACCTCGACATTCTTCGCCTCGCCGACCGTGAACCAGTAAAGGATCGGTACCTGGCGGATGAACGAGCCCAGTCCGAGCGGGCCCAGAATGGCGCCGGCAACGAGGTAGCCCAGCGTCGGACTGATTCCCAGCCGGCTGATGATCGGCACCAGAATTCCGGCAGTGCCCAGCACCACCAGCGCATCGCTGTAAGCCGCGATATTGATCGTCGAGGTCACGGGTGCTCCGGCGCTGCAGCAAATGCAGATTACGCCGAGTCTGCCGCGCTATCCACCAACGCAGCGCTGCCACCTCAAGCGGTTGGCACCGTGTTGCGGATGTCCGATGGCGTGACGCCGTAACGGCGCCGGAACGCCCGATTGAAATGCGACAGGTCGTTGAACCCAACCTCGCCGGCAATGTCGGCAATTCTGCAGGATTGCCGCTGCGGATCCCGCAATAACGCCGTCGCCTTTTCGAGCCTGTGTTCCAGCACATGGTGGGTGAAGCTGCGACCTGTTTCCTCCAGCAACGAGTGCACGTAGCGCGGCGTGACGCCAAACCGCCGAGCAATCACGACTGCGCTCAGCGCCGGATCGCCGCTGCCGCCCTCGATTTCCTTGAGAATCGCCGATAACCGCGCCGCGCGAACACCGCGATCTTCCGCCGCCGCGCGCGCCTCGCCACCGGCACCGAGTGCAAGCGCAATCAGATCGACGATGTGCCGTTCATAGAGCTGCGCGGCACGCGCACTCGCTTGGACGTCGAGATTGAAGGCTTCCCGGATATAGCCGAGCAGTAAGCGCCGCGCCGCAATGTCCTTGTCCAGTTTCGCACCGGCAAAGCGCATAGGCCGCGCAAAAAGCGGTGCGATCTTGTGGCGCGGAATTTTCAGATTCCAGAACTCGGAATTGGCGAGGATGTTCAGCTCGCCGGGATAGCCGCAATCGGAAACCAGCCCTTCGCCGGCCTGGAGCGCCTGATCGGCATCACGCTGCGTCTGCGATGCGCGGCCGCAATCCAGCAGCGTCACCAGAAGTCCGTCATCGCCGTCGCGAACAAGACTGGTGGTACGCGTCGAGTTGACCGGGCTCGTGGCAATCCGTCCGATATCGATGGCGCCGACGCGTCGCAACTCGAGCGCCGCCCGAAACCCACGCTGGTCCTGGGTCCTCAGATCGAGCCCGGTGTAGCGGCGGACCACTTCCTCGCAGAACATCGGAAAGCGGTCGCGCGCCGCCAGCGCGGCCGTGTCAAAGCTTAATCTGGCAGACCCGTTCCCGTTCATGCCGGTATGTCGGCGCGATGGGAACCGCGGTTCAAATGACGCGCTGCGACGGCATCACGCTAGGCGGCAATACCCTTTTTATTTCAATGTATTAACCACTAACGGGGTCAGTCGCCGATGACCGCGATCGCATTGATCTCGATGAGGTAATCGGGCGAGGTCATCTTGCAGACTTCGACCATGGTCGAGGCCGGCGCCGGCGGCTTGAAATAATCGCGCCGCACTTTGTGGATCAGATCGAAATGCTCCATGTTGCGGACGAAGACGTCGACGCGGCAGATATCATCCATGCTGCCGCCCACCTCCTCGACCGCGGCCTTGATGTTCTCGCACACCTGACGCGTCTGTGCCTCGATATCGCCGACACCGGCAATGCTGCCGTCGGCGCGGCGCGCCGTCATGCCGGAAATGAAAACGAGGCGGCCGCGGGCTTCGGCCATCGTTGCATGGGAAAAATGCCCGCTCGGCGCACGCAGTTTCGCCGACACGATCTGCTTCTTCGGCATGGTTCGCTCCTGTTGCCTCAATCATCGCCTTGAGCGGCCACATTGGCGTCGGCCGCAATAATCCGAAGCTCCGTCCTTACGAGAGACGTTGACGCCGCACAACGCTTTGCGCAGCATTTGCGTTGCGGCCCGGCGCAATGACGCGCAGGCCCGCCGGGGGAGGACGAGGCTGCATGACCGACATGACCATCAAGGCGATCCGCACCACCATGCTGCAGGTGCCGTGGCCCAACGATCCCTGGCTCAAGGGTCATCGCTTCGGCGACGCGCGCAATATTCTGGTGCTGGAAGTGGAGACCCAGGGCGGCATCGTCGGCATGGGCTACCTGCTGCTGTTCCGGCCCGGCATCCGCACCATCGTGGCGTGCCTGGAGGAAACCATCGTCCCGCGCGTCATCGGCAAGGACGCGAGCGCCGTTGAGGCGATCTGGCAGGACCTGTGGCAGGCGACCACGACCTATGGCCGCGGCGGCATCGCCGTCATGGCGATGTCGGCGCTCGACATCGCGCTCTGGGACGCCGTCGGCAAGCGCGCCAACCTGCCGCTGCACCGGCTGTGGGGACATTATCGCAACGAATTGCCGGCCTACGGCTCCGGCTGTTTCCGCAACAGCGGCGGCGACGGCATGATCGCCAAGGCGCTGCATTACAAGGCCCGCGGCTACAAGGCGATCAAGATGCAGGTCGCCCATGTGGGCAGCCTCGCGACCGACCTCGATAACGTGCGGCGCATGCGCGAGGCGGTCGGGCCTGACATCGCCATCATGATCGACGTCAACATGGGCTGGACCGCCGACGTCGCCATCCAGATGGGACGGAAATTTCAGGACTACGACGTGTATTGGCTGGAGGAGCCGGTGGTGGCCGACGATTTCGCCGGCTATTTGCGCATCGCCGAGGCGCTCGACCTGCGCATTGTCGGCGGCGAGACGCATTTCACCCGCTTCGATCTCAAGCCATTCTTCGAACACCCGCGGCTGCCCATCCTGCAACCCGATCCGATGCGCGGCGGCCTGACTGAGCTGCGCAAGATCGCGACCGTGGCCGACACCTGGGGCGTGCGGATTGCGCCGCATCTGTTTCCTGAACTCAACGTGCAACTGCTCGCCTCCATTCCGAATGGCATCTGGATTGAGGACATGGGTTTGGCGGAGGACCTGTTCGTCGATCCTGTGCCGGTGAAGAACGGCATGATCACCGCGCCGGAACGCCCGGGCCACGGCCTCGCGTTCAAGCCGGAGATACTGAAAGAGTTTGCGGTGAAGGGGTAACGCGCTCAGCGCCCGGCGAAATACTCAAGTACGAAACGCGCATTATCGGTGCGAAATCCCGGTGGGCCTGCCGGCGGCTCGCTCGCGAGCACGCCTTGCCACACACGCTTGCCGTCCACCCTCACCGTAAGTGTTCGGCCGCGCAATTCCGCGCGCAGCGTGCGCACCTCGCCTTCCCGAATCGGCCGGGGTGTGGACTGCTTATCCGGTGCGATCGACACATAGCCGTGGACGCCACACTGCGCGTGCCTGTGCGCCGCGTTGCGCTTCACCGACACCGCGATCCCGGCGTCGGGCGCGATGTGCCACATGACATAGATCACATTGCAGGAGTCCGCCGCGCGCAATTTCAATCCGATCTGGCGGCGCAATTCGCCTGAGGCGAGCGGCTTATCAGCCTTGCTCGGGCCCAAATAGCGGAAGCGAATTTCGGCGGCCTGATCGACGCTGCTTGTTGGCACGTTGCGAACGACACCGCGCGAACTCGGCGTATCGATCGCAAGTTCGCCATCGGGCGCTACCACGACCGCGCCATTCGTTACGCGCAGGTCGTCGAGAGTTACCCGCCGCAATGCCGCGCCGGCTCGCGCGTAGCCGAGCGCGACCGGTATGCAGATGAGGAGTGCGGCGACAATCGCGGCAAAACTGATCGAGGATATGCGGCCGCCGCGCCGGTTTCTGCCATGCTGGCTCGATTGCAACATTTCGGCCTCCTCTCAGGCGGTGCGTTTTGCGAAAACGACACGGAGCCGCCCCGACGCAGGGGCGGCCCCGCTTTCAACTCCTTTCACTTGGGCTTACTGCCGGGGATCAGCGGACGGCGGAGCCGCGACCGCACTGATCTGTTTGCAGATATCGGCGAACATCAGGCTGCCGTCCGGCATTTTCTGTTCGGTCAGGCAGCCTTGCGGGCCTGCCGAAGCCTGGACCGGAGCAGACATGGCCGGGGCGACCGCGCCCAGGGCGAGCTCGCCCGGACGCCCGTGGAAACCGAAGCGGTAGCGATAGTGCTCCCAGTACCAGCGGTTATAGCGGAAGCCCCAGGTGTAATGGCGCCAGGGGTAATAGCCCCACTGATGGAAGCGCCAGGGGTAGAAGCTCCACTTCGGGTGCGGACGCGGCAGGTTGCACGCGAAGCAGGAGATTTTCAGATGGTTGGCGAACCTGCCGGCGAACAACGGCGCCTTGTAGGTACCGCCATGCACGACCGGGCCGTGGCCGCCGCCGCGGAAGGGATTGGCGGACGCCGCGCTGCCGGTGGCGAGGGTGACTGCAGTGAGGGTGGCCGCCGCGATCGCGAGGGCCGAGAGGGTCTTGAGGGTCGTCTTCATTTTCAGCTCCTGTTTTTCATGGAAGAGCGGGATCGCCCTTCTCATGTCAGGAGCATTACCCGGCACCTTGCCCGGCCGATGTGTTAGCCATCACAAAATTGTCGATTCCCCAATCGGCCTGCTATCGCTTGTCGGCGACGCGGAAATTGCTGACCGCCCAGAGCGTACAATCGCGCTCCGAAGCATGACAGGCGTTGAGGACGGCGTCGGCCGCTGCCGTTTCGGACGCCATCTCGCTCACCGCGTACCACTGCTTCGAGGCGCCCCGCGCCAGCGCGCGCCAATCCTTGGCGCTGTAGATTTTTCCGATCCGCGCCTTGTCGGCTTCCGACATTTCGGTTTCACCGGCGAGCGTGAAGGGGCGCAGGGCGCCGTAAGACGCCGGAATCTTGACCGCCAAAAATCCGTCGACCGACACCAAGAGACACGGCGCGTGCGCAAAATCGGAGCACCGTTCGACCGCGAGCCGAATCGCTTCCGCTTGCGTCTCGCGCTCCTTCATGGATGAGAAACCGCTGTCGCTGATCGCCAGCGCCTTGTGATTGCCTTCGCCGAGATACGCCTGAAGACCGGCCGCATTCGGCACGCCTTTGACGGCCGCGAGTTGCTGCGGAACGAGCGGCTCGTTCAATGGCTCGGCATGAAGGTCGGCCGGTAGCGGCATTCGCAACAGTGGCCAGACGACCCGGTTGCCCAGTGCGTAAATCCGGCAATCGCCCTTCTGGTCGCGCTTGCGGCAGCGATCGAGCGCCTCGCGCTCGGCGGTTACCGTATCTCGAGCGCCGCTGGCGACGCCCCAGCCGATGCGCGAAATCGCGATCGCCTTGTAGCTCGGCTCGCGGGCAAAATCCGCCAACGCGCTGCGCACGCGATCGGTAACCAGCGGGACCTTGGCGGCATCGAACGGTACTCCGGCGCGTGTCGGAGCCGCGTGGGGTGAGAACGGTTCTAGTTTCCAAATCAGAAGCGCTGCGACCGCGGCGACAGCCAGCGCCGCCGCCGACGCCACACGCAGCGTCGGAAACCTGTTCTGCACGTTGGATTTGGTCCGGTGCACGCCCGCGTTCTCAACGTCCGGCGCAATCTTGAACGCACGGATCGGCCGCTGAATATTTTTCAGCGATTGCTTGCCGATGTCGGTGGCGTCGAGCGCGATCTTGTTGTGGACGTGCGTGAGAATGTCCTCGGACGCGCAGATGCCGCCCGGGTCGGCAATGCCCTCGAGCCGCGCGGCGATGTTCACGGCATCGCCCATCAGATCGCCGGCGTCACCCACCACCACATCGCCAACCGCGAGACCGATGCGAAAGACAATTCGCCTCTGCGCGGACACCGCCGCATTGCGCGCATTGTTGGAACCCTGAATAGCGATAGCGCAGCGCGTTGCATCGACCGCGCTGGCAAATTCCGCCAGGATGGCGTCGCCGGCGGTGTTGAAGATCCGCCCCTGATGCTGCGCGACGAAGCCGGCGAACTCGGCCGCGATCTCGCGAAAGCGGCGCACGGTATCTTCTTCGTCCTCACCGATTAGCCGGCTGTAGCCGGCGACATCCGACGCCAGGATGACGGTCAACTTGCGTCGCATGTCTTGATTGACTGCGGCCACGACGGAAGCGCCCTTTCGCATCGGCCCGATCGGAGCCGCCGTTATACCAGATGCCCGCCGGCCGGAACGGCTCCAAGTCCCTGCGCCAAGTCGCTGCGCCAAGTCCCGGCGCCAGTCCCGGCGCCACCGCACGGCCGGTACCTTGCGTCGGCGTACCGCGCCAGAGTATTGCCAAAACATGGCGAAGGACCCTTCGGGCGACACGGTCTTTGGCTGCCTGCCGGCGGACCTGTCGGCCGAGCTGTTCGGCAAAGGCCGCTCCGTCGCGCTCGCCGCCAACGAGGTGCTGTTCCTGGCGGGTGACCCCGGGGACGGCTGCTATCGGGTCGACAGCGGGCTGTTGAAGGCCTCGGTCGTCTCGGCCTCCGGCGCCGAGCGGATTCTCGGCATCTTCGGGCCGGGCTCGATTTTCGGCGAACTGTCGATGATCGACGGCGAATCGCGGTCGGCCACGGTGACCGCCATCCGCGAATCGAGGGTGGTGTTTGTCAGCCGCGCCAATTTTGACGCGCTGGCGCTCGCCAAACCGGAAATCTGCCGCCGCATCATGGTGCTGCTGACCCGCCGGCTGCGCGACGTCGACAACTCGCTGCTGGCGACGAGTTTCCTGTCGCTCAAGGGCCGCACCGCGCGCATCCTGCTGGGGCTTGCCGATGCGTTCGGCGAGAATGTCGGCGCCGGCCGCATCGTCGTGCGGCAGAAAGTCAGCCAGAGCGACCTGGCCGCCATGACGGGCATCGCGCGCGAGAACGTCAGCCGCATCCTCAATGACTGGACGCGTCGCGCGATCATCAGCCGCATCGCCGGGTATTACTGCATCGAGAACCGCGCGACGCTTGAGGCCGAAGTTGAAGGCTGAGCGGAGGGTTGATTTAAGGTTCCCCTCGGCGATCGCAGATACACGAGCGAGGCCTTTTTCCGGCCCCCAAGGAAGCCCAACGAAGCAATGCGGCGTTTTCCGCATCACCCTTGAGATGCATCTTCATTGTTGATAATATCACAGATTGTAGGATTGGGCGTGTCTGACAAGTCCTTCCGACCAAGATAATGAGGGAGACTGACCCTCGGGACACCGCGCGGATACGATTACGTTGACGATGCGCAAGTTTGTGGGGGCATGTACGGAAGATCGGAAGACGAGCTCTACCGAACAACTCTTCGCCTCAAACGAAGAACGTACGTCACCACGCGCCTGAGTATGTCGGACCTCAACTCGATCAGTCAGACGTTCACCTTCACCGCGATTACCTGGTCGACCTGCAAACCCTTAAGCAGGCGCTGCAGCGGTTTTTGCGGTTGAGAAAATAATATGACCACTGGGCATCCAAAGAAGTCGGCGCTTCTCGTTGGCAGCAGCTACAGCGCCGCGCCCCTGCTTTTTGCTTTAAAAAAGCGGGGCCTCCACGTAGCGGTCTGCGGTAATCAGAAGGACGATCCGTGTCATCAGTATGCCGACGCGTCTTTCTATTTCGATTATTCGCACAAGGACGATTTGCTCGATCAGGTTCGGCAAAACTCATTCGATTTCCTGGTCCCAAGCTGCAATGATTTTGCGTATCTGGCTTGCAGCTGGGCCGCTCACAATTGTCATTTCTCGGGTTACGACGACTGGGAAACCGCGCTGACGCTCCACACCAAGGATCGATTTCGAGATTTTTGCTCTAAACACGATATTCCGGCGCCGGCTCGGCACTTTTACGGTTCCGTCGAAGGCGACGGAACAAGTCTCACCCCAATTTCATATCCGGTGCTTGTCAAGCCCGTGGACAGCTTCAGCGGCCGCGGCACGACGAAAGTATCCGAGCAACACCACCTTGTCGCCGCGCTACGGGCGGCGCGGGACGCGTCACGTACTGGCGAAGCCGTCGTTGAAGAGTTTGTCGAGGGCACTCTGCACAGCCACTCGGCATTTATCCAGGATCGCTCGATCGTCTGGGACGGCTTCGTCGACGAACACTGCACGGTCTATCCCTATCAAGTTAATTGCTCGAATTATCCTTCACGGCTTTCAGACGTCCTAAAAGATGAGGTTCGTCAGGCGATGATGCGCGTGATCCGCGGCGCCTCACTTGCGGATGGCCTGCTGCATACGCAATTTATCGCCTCCGATTCGCGTTTCTGGATCATCGAACCAATGCGCCGGTGCCCCGGCGACCTGTATGGCCGCCTTATTGAGGAGGCGACCGGCCTGAACTACACCGACATGTACGTCGCGAAATTCCTTGGTGAAAGATATCCGGAGGAATTACGGCGATTCGGCACGGCGAGATACATGGGCCGGCATACCGTCTCAGTTTCGCAAAGCACGGTCTCCTCCGGGCCTTCGTTCAAAATACCAGCACGGAGAATCTCGTTTGTACCGCTCAAAATGAGTGGCGAGCGTTTGGACCCGGCGCCCTTCGATAAAATGGGTATCGCCTTTATTGAATTCGAGGATGCGGAAACCATGTTCGCGCGCGTACCGCATCTTGCGGAGTCAGTCGAGCTGGATTCGTTGGAGGAGACTTATGGCACCCATCCTTAGCGACATTCAGCATGATCGAAGGCCTCTTCGTGTCGCCTGTCTTGGCGGCGGCTATTATTCCGCCATCGGGCGGTGCCACAATGCAGCGCTGTCGATAGACCATCGCTTCGACGTTGTTGCGGGCTGTTTCGATCTCGATCCGGAGGCAAACGTATTCAGCGCAATGCAATATGGCGTCCCCCGCGATCGCACATATTCGACAATAGACGAGTTGTTGCGTAATGAGTCCAGCAATGTGGACGCGTTTGTCATCTTGACTCCGACCGATCAACACGCCGCGCATGTTATTCAGTGCCTTGAGCGCAGAGTTCCTGTGATTTGTGAGAAGGCTCTTGCGGTCTCGATCGACGAAGTCAGAAAGATAGAGGAAGCGCTCGCCTCCACTAACGGCTTCCTCGCGGTTATTTATAATTACCTGGGATATCCGATGGTGCGAGAATTACGCGCCATGATCGCCGCAGGTCGATTAGGCACCGTAAGCCAGATCCACGTCGAAATGCCTCAGGAGGGGTTTCTCAGATGTGATGAGCACGGTGAGCCCGTGGTTCCGCAGGATTGGCGATTGCGCGATCACGACGTCCCTACCATCTCACTCGATCTCGCAGTACATCTCCACGCTTTCGTGAACTTTCTGACACACGAAACGCCAATGGATGTTGCGGCGCTCGCGGGAAGTTTCGGCAATTTTCGAGGCATCATCGACAACGTTTTCTGCATTTCGCAATATTCGGGAGCGCTTCAGTGCAGTTTTTGGTTCAGCAAAAGCGCGCTGGGCTACCGCAATGGACTGCGGGTTCGGATATTTGGCGATAAGGGTGCGGCCGAATGGGTTCAGACCGATCCGGAATTTATCTGGCTTTCCGATCGTTTTGGCGCGCGGAGCATGATTGATCGCGCCAGCCCGGGAGTTCAAGTCGCCAATCAGGACAGGTATTCCCGTTTCAAACCGGGACACCCGGCGGGGTTCATCGAAGCTTTCGCCAATTATTATTATGATTTGGCAGATTCGCTGGAGGTTCGTCACGGCATCGCTCAGCATACCCTTGAAGATCTCGTGTACGGATTGCCTACGGCGATGCAAGGCATCAAATTGCTCGATGCCATGGCGAGGTCCGCCCGAGAGCGCCAGTGGATCAGGACTTGAGCGGCCTGTTGATATCACCGGCGCGCGCCAATCAGCTACGCGACCGTGCAGAGGCCTTTTGGCGGGAATTTGCGTCTCCAGGGAGCCGCCCGAAACTGGTATTCGGGTGCAATGTATATGGCCGGTCCATCCTGGACCTATGCAGCGTCGACGCTTTCGTCGACGACTTTTCGACCGAACCGACATTCTGCGGACGTCCGATCGTAAGGACATCAGAGATCGCAAAGGATGCGTTGGTTTTGGCCGCATCCGGTGGCAGGCCGCTCACCGTCCGGGACAAATTAGACAAACTGGGCGTCGAGCATTTGGATTATTTCTCACTGTGCAAGTGGTCCGGGGCGCACTTGCGGGAAGTCGTATTCAACGAGGGTTTTGGTGATGAGTTTTTGACGAATGAGGCGCGGTATCTTTGGGTATACGAACTGTTGGCCGACGACATTTCACGCGACAGCTTTCGTAAACTCGTCAGCTTTCGGCTGAATTGTGATATAGACGTGATGACCGGATTCGTCGACCGGCAGCAAGAGCAGTATTTCGAGGAGTTTCTCGATCTTCATTCTGACGGCGAAGTGTTTGCGGATATCGGGGCCTTCCACGGCGAGACGAGCGTGGAGTTCATAAAGCGATGCCCTCAATACGGCGCTATTCACCTGTTTGAACCCGACCCGATAAACTTCGCGAAATGCAAGCACGCATTGCGGAAGTCTCGCGATATTCATCTGTGGCCCATCGGGGCGAGCGACTCGAGCGGACGCGCGTCCTTCGCGATAAGCGGCTCAACGTCGGGTCTTTCCCTCAGCGGCACGACCACGATTCAGTTGGCGCGGTTGGACGATGTTCTTTCGACCCCGCCGAGTTTTTTAAAGATGGATATTGAGGGGGAAGAGCGCTGCGCCATAGCCGGCGCCGCAGGAATCATTGGGAAGCATCGTCCCAAGGCAGCTATCGCGGTTTATCACAGGGCTGGCGATTTCTGGCGCATACCAAAGCAGCTGCTTTCCATCTACCCACGCTTCGACGTGTATTTGAGGCACTATACGGAATCAATCTATGAAACCGTCATGTTCTTCGTGCCGAGGGGCTCTAGAGATGCATGACTGTGAATTTTGACATTTAGTTCGTTCGGATATTTCGAGCCTTCCACCAGCGAACCGCGGGGTATGGAATTGCCCAGTAAAGGTTGCGCAGCACGTAGACCCGCGTTTCCCATCGGGTCTGCGGCAAGGCAAGCAGCCTCGTCAGGGTCGCGAAATCTGATTTTGCCAACAGCGAGCGCGCGTATTGCACGGCGTATCTTGGCACCATGTGTTGTTCAGCGATTGTGCCAAAGTAGCGAATCATGTGCCTGCAAATCTCCTGAAAGTCCTCAAGATCTTTGGGAAACCCATAGTCCATTTTGAATTCGGCCCAATATTGAGCCGGGATGTATTTTCTGACGACTTCCGCCACCAGGTCGCGTTGCCGGCTGACATTGCGGTGAAGGCTCGTATTGTGGATCCGGTAGATACAGAGATTATCGCTGGCGAAAATGATTTTATTTTTGCGCCCTTGCATGGCGGCAAAGGCGCGGACCATGAATGCGTAGTCGTCGGCCAGCAAATCAGTATCAAATCCACCGAAATCATCGACAAACGACCTGCGAGCTATGGCGCCCTGCAGGAATAGGCGAGACACCCTTTTGCATAGATGTTTAGCGTATATTTCATCTGGATTTCCCGACCGCAGCAATGCCTGGAATTCAGACGAGTAGATGGTTTCGAGCCGCGTACAGTCATCGAGATTGACGTGGACGATTCTCGGAAACGCCATCGTTATATTGTCGTGCGCCTCCATCTCCGAAATGATTCTTGCTGCCGCAAAATTCGCGACCAGCGAATCGTCGCCGGACATGAACAGAAGATACTTTCCGCCTGCCATTCGCAGGAGTTCTTGCGAATTGTGAGATGTCCGTCCCCCGCTCGGCGGCTGCGTTCTTGCGATGATCGGACGCTGGTTCGACCGGGCGAAGGCGCTGGCAATTGCAAAAGTGGCGTCCGTCGAGCCGTCGTCGAGAAGACAAATCTCAAAATTGGGATAGTCGATGCTGAGGAGTCCCTTCAGGCAAGATTCAATATAATTCTCGTCATTATGAGTCAGAACGAGCGCCGACAGCAGTGGAGGGTCGCTATGATCCATCGCGGGTGATCCACGGCAGTCGAGCCGAATACGGCAGGAAAGGCTAAATATCGACCGGGGATTCTTCGACGGTCAAGACTGCGTCCCTAACCGCGTCGATCACACCATCGACCTCAGCATCGCTGAGTTCCGGCCACATCGGCAGGCTCAGGACCTGCTCGGCTGCGCGTTCGGTATGAGGGAGGTAGACTCTACTCACCGGATTTGTAGCGTACGCACGCTGCAAGTGGGGCGGAATTGGGTAGTGAATCATCGTTTGAATGCCACGTCGGTTCAGCTCTGCCTGGACTTGTGCCCGTCGGGTCAGTCGAATGACGTACTGATGCCAGACTGGACTGGCGTGCTTTGCGACCTGGGGCACGGCAACCCCTTTGACCCCACTCAGCTTCGATGAGTAGCGCGTGGCAATGATGCGCCGCTTCTCGTTCCTATCGTCAAGGCCTGCAAGCTTGACGTTCAAAAATGACGCCTGAAGTTCGTCAAGACGCGAGTTACCTCCGAGTTCGTCGTGGCGATACTTCACGCTGGATCCGTAATTCCTCAGTGATCGAATGGAAGCGGCCAACGCGTCATCGTCGGTCGTGACGGCGCCGCCGTCACCCAAGGCGCCCAGGTTTTTGGTCGGGTAGAAGCTGAATGCTGCCGCCAGGCCGAGCCCACCCGTCTTTCGACCATCCAGGGTCGCTCCATGGGCCTGAGCGGCATCCTCCAGCACCGGGATCCCATGTTCTTTGCTAATTTCGTCGAGCGAATTCATGTCCGCCGGCTGACCATACAGGTGAACGGCAATGATGGCGCGCGTTCGGCTTGTGATCGCCATCCTGACTTGAGCGGGGTCGATGTTGTAATTGACAGGATCGACATCGACAGGAACGACCGTCGCCCCAACCTGCTCCGCCGCCAGCCAAGTGGCAATAAATGTGTGTCCCGGAACGATCACTTCATCGCCTGGGCCAACTCTCAAGGCCTTGAGCAGCAGACCAAGCGCCTCCAGGCCGTTGCCAACCCCAACGGCGTGCTTAACGCCCACGTAGGCTGCAAAGTCGTGTTCGAACTTTTCGACTTCGGCACCCAGGATGAAATTTCCAGCCCCAAACACCCGGGCGCTCGCCAAATCGAGAGCCGGCCGCAATGCCGCGTGCTGTCGTTGAAGGCTGAAAAACTCCACTACAGCCATATCGATGCCTAACGCCCCGCCACGTAGCGGAGGAACTCATCATACGAGCGGATATAGTCTGCTTCGTCGTAGACCGCTGAAGCTAGCACCAGCATGACAGCGCCACCGGAAAAATCATCGATCACTCGCCACGCGCCGGGAGGCACATACAATCCGGAACTAGGCCGGTTGAGTGCAAATTCTTCCTTGCGATGGCCATCGTCCAGGTGGACGACGAAACTGCCGGAGAGAGCCAGAAATATCTGGTGCAACGTCCGATGAGCGTGCCCGGCCCGTATCGACCCGCTGGGGACGTCATAGATGTAATAGACACGGGCGATCTCGAACGGAATGTGCCGGTTCGACTCGACAAAGGTCAGATTGCCTCGGACGTCGGTAATTTTCGGCACAGTCAGCAGCCGCCAGTCGCACGCTGGCGCGTCACCAGTCTGCGGTTTGCCTGAAATGCCCCCCTGCATCACACCCCAACACCTGTACTACCGATGCCCCCGTGCGAAATTACACAACCTGCTATACACGGTCTAGTAGTGGGCGTCTAACGATATGCCTAGTGAAGCGTGGGGGTTAATCTCAGGTGCTCGAGCGGAAAAGCCAGTTGGGACCGAGGTTTGGCGAGGCGTGAACCGGCGAAGTTTCGGGGACATTGTCGCACGCGGGCGGTAGCGGGGGGCGGACTCGAACCGCCGACCTCCGGATTATGATTCCGCTGCTCTAACCAGCTGAGCTACCCCGCCATCGCGTCCAGCGCCGGTCGATCGTTGACCCTTACGCCAGCCCGGCCATGATTTAGGGCAGTTTGCTCAGCTTTCCAAGAGGATGCGAAGTTCGACGCAGATAGGCGTGGCGGGGTAGGCCGGCTTGCTCGGTAGGCCGGCTGTCCCGAGAACTTCGGAGGTAGCTTAAAGGCCTGCACTTGGCGGAATGGCAAGCCGGCCTTTTACAGTTGTGAGTTCGCCGCCACGGGTCCGCTCGCCAAGAAAGAGCCGATATCTGGTCGGCTTGGCAACACGCCGGGATCGCCGTGGAGCCGCATTCTTCACGGAGGTGTGCGCGGCTCGTAAGGCGGCGTCTGGTTTTACTAGTCACCACATTGCAAACGGTCTTTTTGACAACCATTGATAATTATAGAATAATAGTTGCAAAGAGGGGCAGACGCAACGAAGCGGAGCTATTTACGCTCTCTATACTTGTGTTTTGCATGGTACTCAACTAAGAAATGCAGAACACGAATGCAGGTTGAACAAGGAACCGCTCGGTGACCGGCTGACTAACTGGTGGCGCGTCCGGAAGCGGATGGCCCACCTGAATGGGATCGCGAGGCGTGAGCCCGCAAGACGTCGATTGGGGGATCGAGAAACAATGAGAGCAGACGACCGCACACGTGGCCCTGCACGCCACGCGACGCATCAGCCGCGAGGCAATCCTCCAGCGTGACGTGACGCTGGGTCGAACGGCATAGCGCCGACAAGTTGCAGTCGACCGCGTCCGCCGAATGTGTCGCGGCAGCGATGGTCAGGACTGGAAAGACCGGAAAGAGCGAAGAGACTGAGGTCGACGTGGTGAGTGGATGAAAGCGGTCTTGTTGGCCGGCGGGTTGGGCACGCGCTTCGCCGAGGAAACGGATGTCAAGCCAAAACCGATGATCGAGATCGGCGGCAAGCCGATTCTTTGGCACATCATGAAAATCTACTCGGCCAACGGCATCAACGAATTCGTCGTCTGCCTCGGCTACCGCGGCTACGTGATCAAAGAATATTTCATCAACTACTTCCTTCACATGTCCGACGTCACCATCGATCTCTGCAAAAACGATCTGACCGTACACCAGGCCAAAGCCGAGCCTTGGTCGATCACGCTGATCGACACCGGCGAGGAAACGATGATCGGCGGTCGGATCAAGCGAGTCCTTCCCTACGTCAACGCCGACCCTGCTTTTTGCGTCACCTACGGCGACGGGGTCGGTGACGTGAACATTCGCGAGACAATAGAATTTCACAATAGAGAGCACCGCCTGGGAACCGTGACGGCAACACAGCCGCCGGGGCGCTACGGAGCAATCCGCTTCAAGGGCAACGTCATCAGCGGCTTTCAGGAAAAGCCGGTCGGCGACGGCGCCTGGATAAACGGCGGCTTTTTCGTGCTGTCGCCGAAGGTCGGCGATTACATCGAGGGCGACACGACGGTCTGGGAGCGCGAACCGATGGAGCGGCTCGCCGCCGAAGGCGAACTGTCGGTGTATTTCCATCGCGGCTTTTGGCACCCGATGGATACGCTACGGGACAAGCGATATCTCGAACAACTCTGGGCGTCCGGAAAGGCGCCTTGGAAGATCTGGTAGCGAGTCCGGCAGGTGAGGGTGATGTGCGTCTGTATCTGATCGTGCGTGGAGCGGGCAAGAAATGTCGACGATGAACGGCGCAGCGATCCGACCGGTAGCTTTATCCGGCCCCAGGCGCCCGACGCTCGCGCGACTTGAACATATTATGCGCACGGCTTGCCGGCCGGTCGTGAGGAGATTACCCGGCCGCGTTCAGGTCTCCCTAAAACGGCTGAGCGACACGCGGCGCAATAGAACTCTCATCGAGCATTTACCGTTCGAAGAGCGGACGTATCTCCGCCTCAATCCGGACGTCGCAGAGGCCGTTCGCGGCGGCCGTTGCAGGTCCGGCCACGAGCATCTTGTGAATTTTGGCATCGATGAATTGGAAACATCGTCTCATCGCGTTCTTCGCATCCCGCTTCACGGATATGAATTCGACTTCGATCCCTCCGCGTACTGCATCGATAATCCAGACGCGGCGATGCTGATCGCACAAGGACGCTTCCGCAGCGCGACAGATCACTTCCTGCGCGTCGGCTACTCTCAGTGCCGCGAGGGAACACGATCGTTGTATGCGTCCAACCGCTTTGTGCGCTGCCTCGCGGTTGAAGGTGGCGAAGCGGCGCCGGCTGCGGATCGCCGATACCTTGCTTTATTCGCCCATTACGATCGAGACGGCATCATCGACGAATATGTCGTTCGCTATTTGAGCGCTCTGCGCGACGCCGGCGCCGACATCTGCTTCATTACTTCCACGGCAGCGCCGAATGAATTGGAAAAAATACGTCAATTCGTGTTTCGGATTATCATAAAGAACAACGCCGGCCGCGATTTCGGATCCTGGTACCTTGCGCTTGAGAGTATCCAAACAAGTCTCAGGGAACGATACGCGTATGTGCTTTTCATCAATGACAGCGTATATTTTCCCGTCGTCGATTGCGGCCGAATGTTTGCTCAAATGGCCGCATCGAAACTGGACCTGTGGGGCATAACCGACAGCCGCCAATGCGGCTATCATCTGCAAAGCTATTTCCTCGGCTTCAGCCGCAATGCACAGAAGACCCTGCTGCCGTGGTTTGCCGAAACAATCAAATCAACGCCCTACATGACCAAGTACGGCCAGATCGCCAGCTTGGAGCTCGGTCTGACGCAGCATGCTTTGGAAACCGGCTTGGCGGTCGGCGCCCTTTGTTCGATTGACACCATCAACAATGATGTCCTGACGAACCCTCAGCTCTCGCAGTGGCGTTCGTTCCTGCAAGTTGGCCGCTGCCACATTAATCCATCCCACGCGCTGTGGGACCTGCTCATTGCGCGCTATGGCTGCCCTGCGCTGAAAATCGAGCTGCTCCGCGACAACCCGCTCGGCCTCGATACGCGCAGATGGGTTTCCCTCGCCGCCTCACCTTCGCTCAATCCGATCGTGCAACGGCATCTTGACCGAATGAAGAAACAGCCATCCGCGCCAACTGCGGAACAGGCTCTCGCGGAGGCGTCCATTCCCGCGACACGGTTTTCTCGGCACCAGGACGCGTAACGCTCTCGAACGCTCAGCCCATGCGCATCATCATCACCGGGAATATGGGATATGTCGGGCCGGTGCTGGCGCGGTTTTTCCGCGCGAAGATCGGCGGCTGCACGCTGGTCGGATACGACAGCGGCTTCTTCGGCCACTGCCTGACCAATTCCGCCGTCCTGCCCGAGACGCTATTCGACCGCCAATATTTCGGCGACATCCGCGACCTCGACGCGGAGGTGCTGAAAGGCGCCGACGCGGTCGTGCACCTCGCGGCGATCTCCAACGATCCGATGGGCAGTAAGTACGAAGCGGTCACCGAACAGGTGAATCAGCAGGCGAGCGTCCGCGTCGCCGAGCTGGCCAGCAAGGCTGACGTACGCAACTTCGTGTTCGCCTCGAGCTGCAGCATGTATGGCAGCGCCGAAGGCGGCCCCCGCAAGGAGACCGACGCAACAAATCCGCTCACGGCCTATGCACGCTCCAAGATCGGCACCGAAAACGCGCTCAAGCAGATGGACTTGAACGGCACGACGGTGACGTGCCTGCGCTTCGCTACTGCTTGCGGCATGTCCGATCGGCTGCGGCTCGACCTCGTGCTCAACGACTTCGTTGCCTGCGCGGTGACCTCGGGCGAGATCACCGTGCTCAGCGACGGCACGCCGTGGCGGCCGCTGATCGACGTGGAGGACATGGCCCGCGCCATCGCCTGGGCGATCGCACGGCCGCCGTCGCAGGGCGGGCGTTTCTTGGCGGTCAATGTCGGGCGCGATGAGTGGAATTATCAGGTGCGCGACCTGGCCGAAGCGGTCGCCGCCGCCGTGCCCGGCACCAGGGTGAGCATCAACACCAAGGCGCCGCCCGACCGGCGGTCCTACAAGGTCGACTTCTCGCTGTTCAGAGCGCTTGCGCCCAGCCATATCCCGCAGCTGACACTTGCCGAGTCGATCGGACGCCTGCGCGACGGGCTCACGGCGATGGGTTTCGCCGACAGGGATTTCCGGAACTCGCCCTACATCCGTCTGAAGACGCTGGACCGTCACCTGGCGGCCGGCCGCCTGGCGCCTGACCTGCGGTGGGCCGGGCAGGAAAACCGGGCGGCGTCATGAAATTCCACAATACGCCGCTGGCCGGTGCCCACGTCATCGAACAGGAGAAGCGCGGCGACGATCGCGGCTTCTTCGCCCGCTATTTCTGCGAGCAGGAATTCGCAGCGAATGGCCTGGAAACCCGTTTTGTTCAGATCAACAATTCGCTCAGCCGGCAAAAAGGCACGCTGCGCGGCCTGCACTATCAGTTGCCGCCCGCCGCCGAGGTCAAGGTCGTGCGCTGCGTACGCGGCGCACTGTGGGACGCGATCGTCGATCTGCGGCCGGACTCGCCGACATACCGAAAATGGTACGGCGCCGAGCTCACGGCCGACAACCGCCTGATGATGTATGTGCCGCGCGGCTTCGCCCACGCAATCCTCACGTTGAGCGATGACGCCGAGGCGATCTATCTCGTCTCGACGTTCTACGGCCCCGAGCGGGAACGCGGTCTCCGCTGGGACGACCCGGCCATCGGCATCGCGTGGCCGACCGTGCCGGCTGAAGTGTCGTCCAAAGATGCGGCGTGGCCGGATTTCGATCCCGCGCTCCATGGCGTCGAGCTGATGCGGGGTCTGCCATGAAAATCCTGCTGACCGGCGCAAGCTCGTTCACCGGCTATTGGTTCGCGCGAACGCTCGCCGCCGCGGGTCACGACATTGTTGCGCCGTTGCGCGGCAATCTCGACAGCCCGCACGACACGGAGCGGTCGCAGCGGCTGCGCCGGCTGCACGGCAAGGTCGAGCTGGTGCCCGCATGCGGATTTGGCAGCGCAAAATTGCTCGGTATTGCCGATAGCCACGATTTCGATGTGTTGTGTCATCACGGCGCCGAGGTCAGCGATTACCGCAACCCCGAATTCGATATCGCGCGCGCCGCCGCATCGAACACGCTGAACCTGCGCAGTGTGCTGCGTGCGATGAGCGAACGCGGCCTCAAAGGCGTGGTGCTCACGGGAAGTATATTCGAGCAGGATGAGGGCGTAGGCACTCCGCCGCTCATGGCATTTTCGCCCTACGGCGTATCGAAGGGTGTGACCGCACAGATCGTCCGCTACCGCTGCCATGAGATCGGCGTATCGTTTGGCAAATTCGTCATCCCCAACCCGTTCGGCCCGCTGGAGCAGCCGCGGCTCGGCGCCTATCTGGCGCGCACCTGGGCGGCGGGCGACGCGGCCGAGATCAAGACCCCGGATTACATCCGCGACAACATCCACGTCGGCCTGCTCGCCGCCTGTTATCGGCGGTTTGTTGAAGAAACCGACACCGCTCCCGCTTTTCGCAAGCTCAACCCCAGCGGCTACGTCGAGAGCCAGGGCACGTTCGTCGAGCGCGTCGCCCGCGAGATCGCCCGCCGCACCGGCCAGCATTGCGCCGTGACGCTGCTGCCGCAGATCCAGTTTTTGGAGCCGGTGATACGCGTGAACACCGATCCTGCCACGCGTTACGCCGGCGGCTGGGATGAGGAGGCCGCATGGGATGAGTATGCGGGTCGCTTTTCCGCAAAGGCGGAGGGCGCGCATGTCGCCTGAGCAGAAGGGCAGCGTCTGCGACTTTCTCTCGGCCGCGTCCACGTGGATTCCCGAAAACCTCAATGAGTCGGCCTGGCTCGAGCATGCACCGTTTGCCTTTTGGCTTATCGAAACGCACGAACCCCGCGTCCTAATCGAGCTTGGTACCCATCTGGGGTATTCGTTTTTCTCATTCTGCCAGGCGATCGTGCAATTGAAGCTATCCACACGCGCCTATGCGGTGGACACTTGGAAAGGCGACGAGCACGCCGGCTTCTATGACGAGGAGGTCTTCCAGGCAGTCAGCAAGCATAATGCCGAACGATATTCCAGCTTCGCACAGCTTGTACGCTCGACCTTTGATGACGCTTTGCCATATTTTGAAGACGGCTCTGTCGACCTGCTCCACATCGACGGACGCCATTTCTACGAAGACGTGAAGCACGATTTCGATTTGTGGCTCCCTAAGTTATCGGACCGCGGAATTGTCCTGCTGCACGACACCAACGTTCGGGAGCGCTCTTTTGGAGTCTTCCGGTGGTGGACCGATCTCTCGCACAGCTACCCGCACTTCCAATTCTTTCATGGATGGGGCCTGGGAGTTCTTGCAGTCGGCAAGAAGCTGCCACGACGACTGAGGACACTTTTCGAAACGGAAAACGATCGGGAACAGGCTAATAAAGTCAGACAGATCTATGCCCGATTGGGCGCCAGCCTCAGCGAAAGGCTGGGCAATCAACGCTTGAAGGGCGAGTTAAGATTTAAGGAGGTCGAGGCTTCCGCTCTCAAAGGGCAAGTGTCCGCGCTTGAGGCGCAACTCAGGGAGTCAAGTGCCGCGCTGGCGGCCCGAACGGCAGAACATTCCGGCGTTAAGGCCGAGCTCGCCGACGTGCAGCAGAAGGCGGCGCATGATCGACGCGGGTTGGAAGAACTGTTGGATGATCGTGCCCAGCTGCTAAGCGAGGCCGGTATCTCACTCGAAAATCGCAACCAGCGCATCGGCCAACTGGAAGCACAGTTGGATGATCGTGCTCACCGGCTGAGCGAGGCTGACGCCGCACTTGAAGACCGCGGCAGGCGCATCCGTGAACTGGAAGCACTGTTGGATGATCGTGCTCACCGGCTGAGCGAGGCTGACACCGCACTTGAAGATCGTGGAGAGCGCATCGGCAAACTGGAAGCACTGTTGGACGATCGTACTCGCCGGCTGAGCGAGGCTGACGCCGCACTTGAAGATCGTGGCGAGCGCATCGGCAAACTGGAAGCCAGACTAAACGATGTTTTGCATCAAGTAGTCTCGCGTACGGCGCAACTTGACGACGCAATGGGCGCTCTCGCGAAGGAGAAGGCGAACGCCGTGCAGGTATCCGGGGAACTGCAACGCAAATTAAACGAGGCCGAACAGCTTCGCCACGCAATAAGCACCTCGACTGCTTGGCGAATCACGGGACCCGTGCGCGCTGCGCTCTCCCGCCTGCCTCCCGGAGGAAGACGGCTAACGCGGCGGATCGTAAAGGCTGCCTATTGGGCAGCGACGCCGCATCGTATGCCCGATCGAATCAAATCGTTGCGTGATCGAACCGCACTCACACACGACCGAAAGCCGGTTGTACGCGCTGCTGCAATTACACGAAAGAAAGCTGAAGCGTGGGCCGATTTCTTTGATCGTAAATGGTACCTTGAACACTACCCCGATGTCGCGGCAGCCGCACTCGATCCTCTCAATCATTTCGCAGACCAAGGGGCGGCCCAGGGACGCGACCCGAATCCGGCGTTCAACACGTCTTGGTACCTTTCGCAATATCGCGACGTCGCTGACGCCGGCCTGATCGCCATCGATCATTTCATCGAGTGGGGAGCCGCGGAAGGCAGGCGTCCGCTGCGCGATTTTGACTACGATTACTACCGTGAACAGGCGGTCATCCCTAGCGCCTCAAATCTGGAAGCGTATCGGCATTATCTGGAAAACGGCCGAAGGTCAGGTCTCCGAGCGTCCGCTCCCCCGACCTTCTCGCAGATAATGCGCAATCGTTTCAGTGCGCTCGAACCACTCCGTGTGTACGAAGCGCCGCATCACGGCCCGCGTGTAACGATCGTAACGGACAGCATCAATGCTGGTAGCTTATATGGCGGCGTTGCTACGGCAATTATTCTGGGTGTGCTGATGGCACGGCGACTTAATGGTGATCTCCGCCTTGTCACGCGAACGGAACCGGCGGACACCACCAACATTGGGATGATTCTGAAGACTCACGGCATATCCTGGCACGGTAACGTCGAGTTTCTCTATTCACCGCCCGGTCAGGGCGGCCGTGATATTCCAATAAGCCGAGACGACTTCTTCCTAACTACCTCCTGGTGGGGAACGCACGCGACGCGTGGCGCGGTACCCGCAAGTCGCATCTTTTATATGCTCGGCGAAGACGAACGGCTCTTTTATCCTACGGGCGACGACCACCTCCTTTGCGGCGAAACCTTGTCAGACCCGGAGATTTTCTATGCCGTCAATAGTCGCGTTCTCTTTGAGTACTTACAAGCAAACGGACTTGCTCCTGGCGGCGTGCCTTTCGAGCCCGCCTTTTCAAGCACCGTCTATTACCCAGACCAGTGTCCCGCGAACGGGCGGCAACAGTTCTTCTTCTATGGACGACCGCATAATCTTAGAAATCTCTTTTGGCGCGGCGTATCGGCAATCTCTGCCGCAATCGAGGACGAAATATTTGAGCCTGAAAAGTGGGATTTTACCTTCCTCGGCAAGGATATGGATGAAATGGTTCTGCCGCGCGGCGTGTGCCCGCGGATTATGAATGACGCAGCACGTGAGGATTATCTGGGAGTGATACGCCGTGCCGATGTCGGCTTATCGCTCATCTACACTCCGCATCCAAGTTATCCACCCTTCGATTTAGCCGCATGCGGTGCGGTCGTTGTGACCAATCGCTTCGGCTCCAAAACCGATCTCAGCCAATACTCGCCCAATATTTTATGTGTCGATCCCAGCCTGCCTGGACTCGTAGCCGGACTACGGTCTGCCGTGGCAATGGCCAAAGATCGGGCAAAGCGTGTGGCCAATGTTAGCCGCTTTGCCATGCCGCGAGATTGGGAAACCTCACTCGCACCGGTCCTTGACCAAATCGCCGACCGTTACCTGAAAAGGTGAACCTTTGTACCTCGCGAAAGTCCCGGAGATCGCTTTCTCACCTCCCTGGCAGAAGACCTTGGACCAACGCATGGCGATGCTGTGTCGGGGTTCGCCACGCGCCGCCTATTTCTACGAGGCGCCGGACACGAGTACCTTTCGCTACCGCGCTTACAATATCTGGCAGTCGCTTGCCGCCGAGTCGCCGGGCGGACCATCAGCATCGTGGTTCCACAATGGCGATCTCGATCAAATCAAGCGGTTTCTCGATCAATGTGATGTTCTGGTGTTGTCTCGCGTCCGATATACCGATCAGATCGGCCGAATGATTGCCTGGGCACGTTCCCGCAACCGTCGTGTCTTGTTCGACGTGGACGACCTGGTCTTCGACGCGTGCTGCACGCACATCGTCATGGATACACTCGAAGTAGATTTTACCAACCCGCTCGCCTTTGACGTCTGGTTTGCATCTGTGGGCCGCTTAGGCGCAACCATGAACCTCTGCGATGGCGTCGTAGTCACGAACTCCTATCTAGCTACCCGTGCGGAGGCCTTTCTTGGTAAGCCGGCGTCGATCATTCCAAATTATTTGAACCGCGAACAGACGGAAGCGTCCGCCGCGATCTGGAATGCCAAGGATCGAACTGGCTGGGCACGCGACGACCGGATTCATCTCGGCTATTTCAGTGGTACGCCGACGCACAACCGGGATTTTGCTCTCCTTGCCCGAGCGTTGGCCGGATTGATGGATGAGGACACACGAGTATACTTACGGGTAGTAGGATTTCTCAACAATCTCGACCCCGAGCTCGACCGGCATCGTGCCCGAATCGAGACCATTCCGCTCCAGGATTTTGTAAACCTGCAACGCGAGATCGGGTGCGTAGAAATAAACCTCGTGCCGCTGCAAGACAACGTCTTCACAAATTGCAAATCTGAACTGAAATGGTTCGAAGCCGCTGTTGTCGGTGCAGTGACAATTGCTTCACCTACCCAACCATATCGTCAAGCGATCCAACACGGACAAAACGGCTGGCTCGCGCCTGCGCATGCATGGGACGAGGTCCTGCGAGAGGTGATCGATGGAGGCCCTACACTCTGGCACACGGTCGCCGCGCGCGCCCGCAACGACGCAATCGCGCGCTTCGGCTGGGACAACCAGGCGCGGGGGATTCGCGCTGCCATTTTTGGAGAGACCGGAAGCGCAAGAACCAGCAACAGGTCGCCGGTCCAATCAAGGCAATCCGAAAATGCTTCTCGGATAGGCCCCCACGAAACACATCCGTCTGTTCGACGCTCAACCAAGGAGAGTTTGTCGGGCAATTCGAGAGCAGGGAGTGAGAAAATCAGGCACCACGTCGTCATCAGCGGCACCGGCCGCGCCGGTACGTCCTTCTTGGTCTATCTACTGACGCAGCTAGGCTTGCATACCGGCTTCCAGTCCGACGGCATCGAGTTGCCGGTGGTAGAGCGAGCTGGTCTTGAAGTTGATATTCGAGACTGCAAAGCTCCTTACATCATCAAAAATCCCTGGCTCTGCGAGTACATTGATGAAGTGCTTTCAGACCCACTCATTCAAATCGACCATGCCATCGTGCCGGTGCGAGAGTTTGCCGCCGCTGCCGAGAGCCGTGCCTACGTTCAGGAAACCACAACGGGAAGTCGCGACGGCGAGACGGTAAACGGTGGACTCTGGGGCACCGACAAAGCTGCGGAGCAAGAGACCGTATTGAGGCACCGTTTTACATCCCTCATGGAAGCGCTGGCGCGCCACGACGTTCCAATCACCTTTCTTTGGTATCCGCGCCTCACTCAAGACGCAGCTTACGTCTACAACAAGCTCTCATTCCTCCTCGGTGGCTGTGACTTTGCCTCTTTCCTTGAGGTGTTTGAGCGGGTTCGGCGTCCCGAATTGGTTCATCATTTTACGTCCACCGACAACTAAGCCTACCCCTTCCCGAACCGGATCAGCGAAAAATGCCCGAGCGGCGGCATGGGGCGGCGGTCGATCAGGCGCACGCCGTCGCGGCGCGCCGCCCAGGCGACCAGCCGCTCGTAGGGAAAATCCGGCTGCCAGCCGAGCCGCTGCGCGAGCGGCGCCAGGGCGCGCTCCAGCGTGGCGCGCACGCCCTCCTCGGCGCCGAGATGATTGAGCAGAATGATCTCGCCGCCCGGCCGCAGCACGCGGGCGAACTCGTCGAGCGTCGCCTCGGGGTCCGGCACCACGGTGATGACGTAGAGCGCCACCACCACGTCGAACGCGCCGTCCTGAAAACCGAGGTGCTGCGCGTCCATCACGGCGAGGCCTTCGACATTCGTCAGCCTGTGCTCGCGCGCGCGCGCCTTGGCCTTGCGCAGCATCGGCACCGACAGATCGACCCCGGTCACGCGATTGGTCCAGCGGTATTCGGGCAGCGACAGGCCGGTGCCGACGCCGACTTCCAGGATGCGGCCGCCGATGCGCTCGGCCGCGGCGATCGCCGCCTTGCGGCCACGCTCGAAAATCGCCCCGAACACGAGGTCGTAGAACGGCGCCCAGCGCGCATAGGCTTTTTCGATCGCCGCGTTGTCGAGTTGGCCCGCCATGGCGACCGTATTTTCTAGCGCTTTAACACCAAAGCTCTGCGACGGATCAGCGCGCGGCGGCGAGAGTGGCCGTTGCCGCGGCGTTGGTGCGGAGTGACTCTGCGGTGGCGAGCGTGCCGGAAATGATGCCGCCGCCGAGCACCCGGGCCTGACCTTCGCCGGCGTCGTAGAACGCGCAGGCCTGGCCGGGCGACACGCCGTCTTCGCCGGCGATCAGTTCGACCTCGATGCCGTCCGGGCCGGAACGCAGCCACGCCGGCTGCGGCGCCCGCGTCGAACGGACCTTGACGAACACTTCGGGGCGGCTCGCCAAAGCCTCGTCGAGCGTGCCGTTGCCGAGCCAGTTGATGTCGCGCAGCCGGATGCGACTCGTGCGCAGCGCCTCGCGCGGGCCGACCACGACGCGGCGCGCGGCGGCGTCGAGCCGCACCACGTAGAGCGGCGAGCCGGTGGCAATGCCGAGGCCGCGGCGCTGGCCGACCGTGAAATGAATGATGCCGTCGTGATGGCCGAGCACGCGGCCGCTGAGATCGACGATCTCGCCGGGGCCGGCCGCGCCCGGCCGCAACCGTTCGATGACCTGCGCGTAATGGCCGGTCGGCACGAAGCAGATATCCTGGCTGTCCTGCTTGTCGGCGACCGATAGCCCGAAGCGGCGCGCCAGTTCGCGCGTCTCCGCCTTGGTGCGGTCGCCGAGCGGAAACCGCAGCAGGTCGAGCTGCGCGGACGTGGTGGCGAACAGGAAATAACTCTGGTCGCGCTCGGTCTCGCGCGCGCGGAACAGCGCGCGGCCGCCGCCCGGCAGCGCCCGCGAGGCGACATAGTGCCCGGTCGCCAAGACCTTGGCGCCGAGCTCGCGCGCGGTTTGCAGAAGATCGCGAAACTTGATCGACTGATTGCACTCGACGCACGGCACCGGCGTCTCGCCGGCGACGTAGCTCTCGGCGAAGCGGTCGATCACCGCTTCCTTGAAGCGGCTCTCGTAGTCGAGCACGTAATGCGGAATGCCGATGCGCTCGGCCACGGCGCGCGCGTCATGGATATCGCGGCCGGCGCAGCACGCGCCCTTGCGGTGCGTGGCCGCGCCATGGTCGTAAAGCTGCAGCGTGATGCCGACCACGTCGTAGCCCGCATCGGCCAGCAGCGCCGCGGTAACTGACGAATCGACACCGCCCGACATGGCGACGACAACGCGCGTGTCGGACGGGCGGCCTTCGATATCGAGATCGTTCTGCATTCCGCCGCGCGCAAGCTCCCTGAACATGGCTGGAACCGCCGGCAGCGCACCGTCACGGGCTCCGAGCCATCGCTCTTACACTTATTATATGTGGCGCGCTCTACCTCCGCCACGTCAACCTCCCACGGCCACACGCGCAAGCGCGTTAACCGGCAGCAAGCGCCGGCGCCGCACCTACTACACGGCATTAATTGCCGGGCCCGGCGCATTTTTGGGCCTCGCGCAACGCCCGCTCTGGCAGGTAACTCACTGATATTGAATGATTTACCGGAGTCGACCCAGCTGGCCCGCAGGTTGCAAGCCGATCGCCGGGTCGCCGTCCCCCGGGAGTTGCCGCTGTGTCGAGTGCGCCGAGTATCGTGTCAGCAGATGTCAGTGCCAAGTCTGCAGTGCCGACGTCGCGGCCGCCGGCGAGCACGGGCGGGCAACAGGCGGATTCGCAACCCTTTGCCGATCTTCTCGATGCCGAACAAACCCAGCAGGCCAGCGCGCCGCCTACTCCGCCACCCGCGGCGAGCACATCGACCACCACGGCCGCCAGTTCCCCGGCAAGCGGCGGCAGCCATGCGATCGCATCCGTGACGGACGATCGAGGCGCTTCGGCCCCAAGCACAACAGCCCGCGGACACGGCAGCGCATCGGCCAGTAGCGGCGCGAACACAGGAACGACGGCCGGCCGGAAATTGAAGACTGCGTTGGAGCGCGCCGCTGCCGCCGCACAAGCGCAAACTCAGCCGGCGGCGGGCGCTCCCGCGACAACGGCCGGCGCCGAAGACGACCCCGCAAGTGCCCAGCCCGCCGGAGCCGCGCAAGCTCCAAATCCGAACGATCCGACGACGCAACAGGATTCGACTGCCGATCTCCAGGCGCTCGCGGCCGAGGTCGCCAATGCGCTCAATCAAACCGGCGCGAACGGCAGCACACCTGTCGCTGGCGGCAAAACGGCGGCGGACCAGTCCGGCAAGATCGGCGACGGATCCGGCAAAGACCCCGGCGCCAGCGATCCGGCCGATGGCACCCCCGCAGCGGCCGGTGCCGATCAGGCGCAACAGCAGGCAGATCAGCAACAGCCCGCGACGGCACAGCCCGCCGCCATCAACGCACCGCAACCGGTCGCGGCGGCGCTGGTGATCGCTACCGTAACGGATACGCCTGCATCTGCTAACGCGCGCGCCGCAATCGATCCGCAGGGCAACGCGCGCGGCAAGGCGGCCGTCAGCGCCGCCGGCGCGTCGAATTCAGCCGCGCAAGACGTCAAGGATGCGGCGACCGGCGCATCGCCCGCGACCTCCAACGCCGGGTCGGCTCCGCAAACAGATTCCGCCAAAACGAAAGTTGCCTCCGCATCGGCCAGCCAAACGGCCGCGAACGAGACCACGAACAATACATCGTCCGGCGGTCCGGCGAACGCACCATCGACCAACGACACCGCGCCGCAGCCGCAAGGCCAACCGCAACCGGCCGGCGTGCCGGCAGCGGCTTTCGCCATCGCGGCCGGCAGCGCGCAAGGCGGCGGCGGCCACGCCGGACAGGGCAGCAACGACATCAATGCTGCGGCGGGTTCGGGCGCAGGTGCAGGTGCGCAGGGAATCGGAGCGGCCGCTAATGCCGCCGCGGCGAATGCCGTGCCAAACCTCGCTGTTCAGACGGCGAATACGAGCCAGACGCCCGCAGGCATGCCCACACCGCTTGCGGCCGCCGTTCCCATCGCGGGCCTTGCGGTCGAAATCGCCGCGCGCTCGCGCGCCGGCTCCAACCAGTTCGATATCCGGCTCGATCCGCCGGAGCTCGGCCGCATCGACGTCCGCCTTGACGTCGACCGCAACGGCCAGGTCACCTCCCATGTCACGGTCGACCGCCCCGATACGCTGCAACTTTTGCAGAGCCAGCAGCCGCAGCTGCAGCGCGCGCTCGAACAGGCCGGTTTGACCACCACCAACAACGGCCTGCAGTTCACGCTGCGCGATCAATCCTTCGCCGGGCAGAACGGCGGCGGTAATGGCGGGCAGCCGCGCGCGCCGCAGCTTGTCATCCCGGACCCAAAACTCCCCGCGATTGATACCACGCGGCTCTACTCCCGTTGGAATCTCCGCGGCGGACTCGATATCCGCGTATGAACGCATTGGCGTGAGGGCAAACCATGACCACGACCACTCCCGTAACGACCCCGGCGACCAATTCGTCCGCCTCCACCGCGCAGGCCGCGGGGGCCGCCGGATCGCAGCAGATTGCCGGCAATTTTAACGAGTTTCTGCAGCTTCTGACCACACAGCTGCAGAATCAGGATCCGCTCAGTCCGCTCGATACCAATCAATTCACCCAGCAGCTTGTCGAGTTCGCGTCGGTCCAGCAGCAGGTCGACATGAACACCAACATGCAGACACTGATCTCGCTGCAGCAGACCACGGCCGCAACCCAGGCCTTGCAGCTTGTCGGCTCGAACGTCACGCTGACCGGCAACACCGCCAACCTGTCGAATGCCACGAGCAATCCGGCGGCGTGGACCTTGAACGCGTCCGCGCCTGGCACCGCCGCTATCACGATTACCAACTCATCGGGCCAGACCGCCTTTACGGGCACCACGACCCTCAACGCCGGAACCCAATCCTACAGCTGGAACGGCCTGGGGAATAACAAGGTGAAATGGCCGGACGGCTCCTACACCATCGCGGTCACCGGCACCGGGGCCAGCGGCCAGGCGATCACCGTCACGAGCCAGGTGCAAGGCACCGTCAGCGCGGTGAACATGAGCCAGACTCCGCCGACGCTCACCGTCAACGGACAAAACTACCCGATCAGTTCGATTCAATCGGTCGGCAACGGCAACAGCAGCGTGACGAGCGGCCTGAGCAGTCTCAACACCACGATCGGCAACCTGAACACCACAATCACCAATCTCCTCCAGTCGCTTTAGCTTATAGGCTTGATCGTACTTTCCTCGGAAAACCGGCGACCGCTTTTTCCGAAGATGCACTGACGATGGAGCGCGGCAGGCTCCGCTTCCGCGAGAGCGGAAATCCGCCGTTGCGCGCGCTCTGGCGGCCAATTGCTCCGTCCGCGTTAGGCTTAGCCAAATTTTAAGCCGGCCCGCGTATTGTCTGCGTGTGTAGCGTTGTCGAGTGTGTGAGAGTGATTATGACCGAACCCCATCGCCCGAGGGTCAAGTATGTCATCGGGCCGGACGGTTCCCCGCTGACCATTGCTGACTTGCCGGCACCCGGAACGAAACGCTGGGTCATTCGCCGCAAGGCCGAAGTCGTGGCGGCGGTGCGCGGCGGATTGCTTTCGCTGGAAGAGGCCTGCAGCCGCTATACGCTGACGGTCGAAGAATTCCTCTCCTGGCAGTACTCGATCGATCAGCACGGACTCGCCGGTCTGCGCACGACCCGTATCCAGCAGTATCGCCAGTAACTCCGGCTTAATCGGTCCTAACGAGTCGTCAACGCCGCCGGGATGGGCGGCGCTTCGATTCGCACGGCCACGAGACCGCGCCGCGCGGCACAGAAGCCGGGCGCGGTAACAATTTGGGAGCGTTCTGGCCACAGCCGGCCACGATATTAACCGGACGCTAACCATCCACCGGGCAAATCTTGCCGAGCGCATAGCGTCGCTTGGGGTGAAGCCTGGTGCAAAATCTGCTGGAGTTCGCCAAGACCATCGGCGCCTCGCGCATTGCCGCCATGGGGGCGGTCACGTTGGCGCTGGTCGGCTTCTTCACATTCCTCATCCTGCGCGTGACTGCGCCGGAGATGATGCCGCTGTTCACCAACCTGACGCTCGACGACTCCGCCGGGATCATCAAACAGCTCGATCGCGAAGGAGTTGCGTATGAGCTGCGCAACAACGGCAACGAGATTCTGGTGCCCAAGGATCGTGTCGCCAAGCTGCGAATGGAGCTTGCCCAGAGCGGGCTGCCGAAGGGCGGCGGCATCGGCTACGAGATCTTCGACAAGTCGGATGCGCTCGGCACCACGAGCTTCGTGCAGAACATCAACGCGGTGCGCGCGCTCGAAGGCGAGCTCGAACGCACCATCCGCACGCTCGACAGCGTTCAGGACGCGCGCGTTCACCTGGTGATTCCGGAACGCCCGCTGTTTTCGCGCGACAAGGTCGAGCCGTCCGCCTCCATCGTCTTGCGGGTCCGCGGCACGCTCGAGCCGGGGCAGGTGCGCGCCATCCGCCATCTCGTCGCCACCGCCGTCAACGGCCTGCGTCCGCAGCGCATCTCCGTCGTCGATGAAACCGGCAGTCTTTTGGCCGATGGCGCCGATGACGACCCCACCGGCAGCACGGTCGTCGACGAGCGGCAGGTCGCGCTGGAAAACCGCCTGCGCAAGCAGGTCGAGGGCATCGTCAATTCGCTGGTCGGCCCGGGGCACGCCCGGGTTCAGGTCAACGCCGATTTCGATTTCAACCGCATCACCGAGACCTCGGACAAATACGACCCCGATGGCCGTGTGGTGCGGTCGAGCCAGACACGTGAGGAATCCTCGGCCACCACCCCGAACAACAACGAAGTGACGGTCGGCAACCAGATACCCCAGGCTCAGCAGAATCCGACTCAGCAGGAAGCCAACGGGCAGCCCCGGGAGCAGAGCAAAAAGACCGAGGAAACCGTCAACTACGAGATTTCCAAGACCACCAAGACCCAAGTCACCGAGGGCGGCCGGGTCAAACGCATTTCGGTCGCCGTCGTGGTCGACGGCAGCTACAGCAAGGACGACAAGGGCAACATCGTCTATAAGCCGCGCAGCAAGGAAGAGATCGATCAGATCGCCGCGCTGGTACGCTCTGCGATCGGCTTCGACCAGAAGCGCGGCGACCAGGTCGAAGTCGCCAATCTGCGCTTTGCCGAACCGCCGGCGCAGCCGATCGTGGAGCCGACCGGATGGCTGTCAGCGCTGCATTTCTCCAAGGACGACATCATGCGGGCCATCGAAATGGTGGTGATGGGCCTGCTCGGGTTCGCCGTCCTGCTGCTGGTCGTGCGGCCGCTGGTGCGGCGCATCCTCGCCCCGATGGAGGCCGCCGGCCCGATGCTGCTGGCGAGCGCCGCGCCGAATGAGGCGGCCGCGGAGGCGACTGCAGGCGCTGGCACCCCGATTAATCTACCGACATTCAGCGCCGCGCCGAGCGAAACCTCCAAGATGATCGACCTCGCCCAGGTGCAGGGCCAGGTCCACGCCCAATCGGTGCAGAAGGTCGGTGAGATTGCCGACAAGAATCCGCGCGAGACCGTCTCAATCATCCGCCAATGGCTGCATGAGAGCGCCACCGCTTGAGCACCGCCATGCCGTCGCCCCACGCGCCCAAGCCCGAAGACGCCGCCCATCGTGAGATCACGAGCGCGCTGGCGAGTCTCGCCGGCCATGGGGCCGGCCCACCGCCCAAGCGCCGGCTGACCGGACCGGAACGCGTCGCAATCCTGATGCTGGCGCTCGGCGAGCAGCACGGCTCCAAGATCTGGAGCATGCTCGACGACGACGAGCTGCGGCAGATTTCCATCGTCATGTCGACGATCGGCACCATCGACGCCGAACTGGTCGAGGAACTGCTGCTCGAATTCGTCTCGCGGATGTCGGCGTCTGGCGCCCTGATGGGCAATTACGATGCGACCGAGCGCCTGCTGCAGCAATACCTGCCGCCGGAGCGGGTCGGCAACATCATGGACGAAATCCGCGGTCCCGCCGGCCGCAACATGTGGGAAAAGCTCTCCAACGTTCAGGAAGAAGTGCTCGCCAATTACCTAAAGAACGAATATCCGCAGACCGTCGCCGTCGTTCTGTCAAAGATCGGGCCGGAGCACGCCGCCAAGGTGCTGGCGATCCTGCCGGAAGAGCTTGCGCTCGACGTGATCAACCGCATGCTGCGCATGGAGGCGGTGCAGAAGGAGGTCCTGGAGCGCGTCGAACAGACGCTGCGGACCGAATTCATGTCGAACCTGTCGCAGACGCGGCGGCGCGACGCCCACGAGGTGATGGCGGAAATCTTCAACAATTTCGATCGTCAGACGGAGACGCGCTTCCTGACGGCGCTGGAAGAAGAAAACCGCGATGCCGCCGAGCGCATCAAGACGCTGATGTTCACGTTCGACGATCTGACCAAGCTCGATACTGCGTCGTCGCAGACGCTGATGCGCCACGTCGAGAAGGACAAGCTCGCGATCGCCCTCAAGGGCGCGGCCGAGCCGGTGCGGCAGTTCTTCCTGTCCAACATGTCGACGCGCGCCGCCAAGATGCTGACCGACGACATGCAGGCGATGGGCCCGGTGCGGCTGCGCGAAGTCGACGAAGCCCAGGCCCTCTTGGTCAATCTCGCCAAGGATCTCGCCGCCAAGGGCGAAATCGTCATCTCCAAGAGCCGCGGCGAAGAAGAGTTGATTTACTGAGGACACGATGGGCGCGCCGACAAAATTTCTGTTCGATGTCGACTTCGCGCGCGGCGCCGCCGAGCGCAGGCAGACGATCGCGCTCGACGAGCACACGCTCAAGGTCGCCGAAGCCGAGCACGCCGCGCAAGAGCGCGGCTATGCAGCCGCCCAATCCGACGCCAAGGTGGAATCCGATCGCCGTATCGCCGCGGCGCTGGAGCGCATCGCAGACGGAATCGCCGCCGGTAATTCCTCCCTCAAGGCGATCGAGACGCGACTCGAATGCGAAGCGGTCGAGGTCGCCGTCGCGGTCGGGCGCAAGCTCGCGCCGGCGCTGATGGCGCAGGAACCGTTCGCCGAAATCGCCGCGCTGGCGGCCAACTGCTTCCGTCAGCTGGCCGCGACACCGCACATCGCCGTGCGTGTCAACGACGCGCTGTATTCCACCACGCAGGAAAAGCTCGAGGAAATCGTGCGGTCGCGCGGCTTCGAAGGCCGCCTGGTCGTGCTCGCCGAAAGCGACATCGCGCCTGGCGATTGCCGCATCGAGTGGGCGGACGGCGGCGTCAATCGCGACAACGCCGCAGCCGAGGCCGAAATCAGCAAGGCGGTTACGGGCTATCTGTCCGCCCGCCGCAGCTTTGCCAACACAAAGAACGGTGAGGAGGTCAAATGAGCGACGATGACAAGGTCGCGCTGCCCGATCTGGAAAGCGTGAACGCGGTCGAGCCGCCGGCGGCGATCGAGGCCGATGGACCGACCACGCGCATCGCGTCAGATCTGGAGGCGGTGTTCGACGTTCCGGTGCAGGTCTCCGCAGTGCTGGGCCGCGCCCGCATGGAGATCGGCAACCTGCTCAAGCTCGGTCCCGGCACGGTGCTCGAACTGGACCGCAAGGTCGGCGAAGCGATCGATATCTACGTCAACAACCGCCTGGTCGCGCGTGGTGAAGTGGTGCTGGTGGAAGAAAAGCTCGGCGTGACGATGACGGAAATCATCAGGGCGGAGCGCTAAGCAAATGTTGGGGGCACAGGGGCACAGGGGAGACTTTTCATGCGTCTATTGATCATCGGCACACTCAACGGCCAGTTGACGACAGCGACCAAGCTGGCGATGGACAAGGGCGCCACCGTCACGCACGCCGCCGGCAACGCCCAGGCGCTCGCCGTCCTGCGCGCCGGCCGCGGCGCCGATTTGCTCATGGTCGACGTCGCCATCGACATCCGCGAGTTGGTGCGCGGGCTCGAAGCCGAGCACATCCATGCGCCGATCGTCGCGTGCGGCACCGCGACCGACGCTCGCGCCGCCGTCGCCGCCATCCAGGCCGGCGCCAAGGAATACATCCCGCTGCCGCCCGATGCGGAACTGATCGCTGCCGTGCTCGCGGCCGTCGCCGACGACAGCCGCGAACTGATTTATCGCGACGACGCCATGGCGCGCGTGGTCAAGCTCGCCCAACAGGTGGCGCCGAGCGAGGCGTCCGTGCTGATCACCGGCGATTCGGGAACCGGCAAGGAAGTGCTCGCCCGTTATGTGCATTCCCGCTCCACACGCGCCAAGAAACCGCTGATCTGCGTGAATTGCGCCGCGGTGCCGGAACAGCTCCTGGAATCGGAATTGTTCGGGCACGAAAAAGGCGCGTTCACCGGCGCCGTGGCTCGCCGCATCGGCAAGTTCGAAGAGGCCAACGGCTCGACGCTGCTGCTCGACGAAATTTCCGAGATGGACGTGCGGCTGCAAGCAAAGCTCTTGCGCGCCGTCCAGGAGCGGGTCATCGACCGCGTCGGTGGCGCCCGGCCGGTGGCAATCGACATCCGCATCATTGCCACGTCAAACCGCAACCTCGCCGAAGCGGTGCGCGAAGGCACCTTTCGCGAGGACCTGCTGTTCCGTCTCAACGTCGTGAACCTGAAAGTTCCGCCGTTGCGCGAGCGTCCGGCCGACGTGCTCGAACTCGCCGATTATTTCGTGCGGAAATACGCGGCCGCGAACGGCGCGCCGGCACGGCCGCTGTCGGCCGAAGCGCGGCACACGCTCGCGATCAACTACTGGCCCGGCAACGTGCGCGAATTGGAAAACACCATGCACCGCGCCGTGCTGATGGCGAGTGGCGCTGAGATCGGCCCCGAGGCGATCCTCGCGCCGGACGGCGCCCGCCTCGATCAGCAGCGCGGCGCCGCCGCGGTGGCGCATGCCGCTTTCGCCGCCGAACAGGTATCGCGCGCACTGGTCGGCCGCACCGTCGCCGAGGTCGAGCGCGATCTCATTCTGGAGACGCTCAAACACTGCCTCGGCAATCGGACCCACGCCGCCAACGTGCTCGGCATCTCCATCCGTACGCTGCGCAACAAGCTCAACGAATACACCGCCGATGGCCTGCCGGTACCGCCGCCGGGGAACGGCGGCGGCGAGCGCTTCGCGGCTGCGTAAAAGCGGCCGCTGCGTAACTTCGCCCCACCGCTTTCGCCTCCGGGTGCGTGCCTGTATAGGTGCCCGGATGAAAAACAGAACACGCCGTCAGATCCTCAACCTCACGGCCGGCACGCTCGCGCTGCCGGCTGTGCTCCGCAACGCCTACGCCGATACCTACCCGTCGCGGCCGATCCACCTGCTCGTCGGCTTTCCGCCCGGCGGAACCGCCGACATCATCGCGCGGCTCGTCGGCCAGGCTCTGGGCGAACGGCTCGGCAAGACCTTTGTGGTCGAAAATCGCGGGTCCGCCGCCCAGCAGGTCGCCGCCGAAACGGTGGTGAAGGCCGCACCGGACGGCTACACGCTGCTGATGGTCGCCAATCCGAACGTCATCAACGTGGTGATCAATCCGAATGTCAGCTTCTCATTCACCAAAGATCTCGCAGCCGTAGGCGGCATCGCATCCGACCCCGCGATCCTCGTGGTGAACCCCAAGGTGCCGGTCAAGACCGTCCCGGAACTGATCGCCTACGCCAAGGCCAATCCAGGCAAGCTCAACATGGCGTCCGGCGGCGTCGGCTCGACGCCGCACCTCGCCGGTGAGTTGTTCAAGATGATGACCGGCATCAACATGCTGCACGTACCGTATCGCGGCGACGCGCCGGCCGTCACCGACATGCTCGAAGGCCAGGATCAGGTCATGTTCGACATGGTGATCCTGGCGCAGGGCCATGTCCGTTCCGGAGAATTGCGGGCGCTTGCGGTGACGAGCACGAAACCGCTCGCGCTGTTTCCCAGCCTGCCGCCGATCGCCAATTTCGTGCCAGGCTATGAGGCCTTCGCCTGGCAGGGCCTGATGGCGCCGAAAGGCACGCCGCCCGAGATCGTCAACAAATTGAACACCGAGCTCAACGCCGCGCTCGCCGACCCCAAGGTCCAGAAGCGTCTCGCGGACCTCGGCGGCATCCCGATGCCGCTGACGCCTGCCGATTTCAGCAAGCTGATCGTCAACGAGATGCAGAAGTGGGACAAGGTCATCAAGTTCGCCAACATCAAGGCGCACTGAGCAAAAGCGGATGGCGAGTAGTGAATAGCGAATAGGGTTCAGTCGCTTGCTACCCCTATTCGCTACTCAACATTCGCTATTCGCCCATCTCATTTCGTCGCATCCCCGCCATCGACCATGATGGTCTCTACTTCGCCGGCGCCATTGGCGCGGCGGAACGCGGCCGCCTTGTTGTATTCATCGGATTGAAAGCAGGCGACCCCCTGCTCGAAGGTCGGGAATTCGATCACCACGAAACGGCTGAATTTCTGCGGCCCTTCCATGATCTGAAAGCGCCCGCCGCGCGCCAGCACCTTGCCGCCGTGCTTGGCGATGATGGCGGGCACCAGATCGGTATATTTCTTGTACTCAACCGCATCGTTGATCTTCGAACGTGCAACCCAATAGGCGGGCATGCGTTTCCTCCACCGTCATTCCGGGATGCGGCCGAATGGCCGCGGGCCCGGAATCCACAATCACAGGTCGGCGAATATGGAATCCGGACTTGCCGCTTTGCGGCATCCGGAATGACGTATCAGAAAAACCCGCCTTACGTCTCGGCAAACAGGCCGCGCAGCATCGCCGCGGCACCGGCGCGCGGCCTTGCGGCCGGTCTGGCACCGCCCATGCGGCGACCGAGCATGTTGACGAAATGGTCTTTCGACATCGGCTTGGCGAACAGATAGCCCTGACCGATGTCGCAACCGATGCCTTGCAGCTTGTGCGCCTCGTGCGTCGACTCGATGCCCTCGGCCACGGTTTTCAACTCGAAGCGCTTGGCCAATTCGACGATGGTTTCGCACAGGCCGCCATTGACCTTGTCGCTGTGGCAGTTGGTGACATAGGAGCGGTCGATCTTCAGTTCACTGAACGGCAATTGTCGCAGCCGCGCCAGCGAAGAATAGCCGGCGCCGAAATCGTCGAGCGCCAGCGAACAGTTCAGCGCGCGCAGCTCATCCGCCACTTCCTGCGCGATCGCAAGATCGTGCATGACCTCGTCCTCGGTCACTTCGAGAATGAGGCCCGGCCAGGTCTCCGCCGCCGGCCGCTCCTCCCGCAGCATCTTGGCGATCGGCAGCTTGACGAAGGCCGACGCCGGCACGTTCACGGAGAGTTTGAGGCTCACGCCCTGCTCGGCATAATCTTCGAAGTCGCGCAACGCCGTGAGAATGACGCGCTCGGTCAGCGCCAGCATGTCGGCCTCGGCAGCGCCCGGCAGAAACGCGCCGGGGCTGATCATGCTGCCGTCGGGACGCCGGGCGCGGACCAGCGCCTCGGCGCCGACCAGATAGCGGCCGCGCAGATCGATCTTGGGCTGATACCAGAGATCGAACCAATCGAGCCGCAGCACGTCGGCGAGCGTCACCTTGCCGGTTACCGGCGCGGGATCGGCTTGTTTTTTTGCCGCGAACAGCTTTTGCAGCACGGGCAACATGAGCAATCCGATATCGTCGATACGTATCAGTTATTATCCGGCAACCCCGCGAGGACCGTTAATGCGCCATTGTCGAGGCGGAGTATGCTTGGCACACGGTAAGCGGGACGAGGCGATTTTTCGCGCGCTCGGCGATACGGCGTTAAGCAACGGGCGCTGGCTGAAGGATGCTCCCATCGCCCATGAAGCGGCGGGGCCCATTTCGAGACCCGGGTGGGCAGCCGCCACTAACGGCGCTTCCCGCCAGGATTGGACAGCCCACGCTCGCCGCTCTATCCATTCGGCCATCCAACGACAAACGCGAGCCCAACATGACTGACACACCGCAATACACCCCGCCGGACGTCTGGGTCTGGGAGAAAGGTGACAGCCCAAACTGGCGCTACAGCAATACCAATCGCCCTATCGCGGGCGCGACGCACGAGAAGGCGTTGCCGCGCGGAAAGCATCCGCTGCAGCTCTATTCCCTGGCAACGCCGAATGGCGTCAAGGTCACGATCATGCTGGAGGAATTGCTGGCCGCCGGTCACAGCGGAGCCGAATATGACGCCTGGCTGATCCGGATCGGCGAGGGCGACCAGTTTGGCAGCGGATTTGTCGGGGTGAACCCGAACTCCAAAATCCCGGCGCTCATGGACTATAGCGAACAGCCGCCGCAACGCCTGTTCGAATCCGGCTCGATCCTGCTCTACCTTGCGGACAAATTCGGCGCCTTCCTGCCGAAGGCTCGCGGCAAGCGCGCCGAAGCGCTGAACTGGCTGTTCTGGCAGATGGGATCAACGCCCTATGTGGGGGGCGGCTTCGGGCATTTCTATGCCTATGCGCCGGTGAAGATCAAATACGCCATCGACCGTTTTGCCATGGAGGTGAAACGCCAGCTCGACGTGCTCGACCGGCAGCTCGCGGACCATCGGTACATCGCCGGCGACGAATATACGATCGCCGACATGGCGATCTGGCCGTGGTACGGCAACGGCATGTTGAATGGCGCCTCCTACAACGACCCGCGCAAGTTCCTGCAGACTCACGAATACAAAAACCTGACGCGCTGGACCAAAGAAATCGGCGAGCGCCCCGCCGTCAAGCGCGGGCGAATGGTCAACCGCGCCAGCGGGCCGCCTGAAGGACAATTGCACGAGCGCCATGACGCCGGCGATTTCGAGACCAGAACGCAGGACAAGGTCGGGGCGCGCGCGTAACCGCATGTCGGCCATGATTGCTGCTCACAGCACGCCAGGCCTCCTCGGCCCGATCCCGGCTGTGAATGGAGCCGCCTGTCGCCGGTCATTCCGGCTTAATGTTCGCAGCCTTGATCACCTTGGCCCATTTGTCGGTTTCGTCGGCGATGAATTTGCCAAATTCGGCAGGCGAGCCTGAAAGTATTGTGCCGCCCAAGTCGGCAAGCCGCGCTTTTATTTTCGGCTCGGCGATGACAGCATTGATCTCTTTGTTCAGCTTGTCGATGATCGCGGCCGGCGTCTTCCTTGGTGCGCCGACACCCTGCCAGCTGCTGGCTTCGTAGCCGGCTACAAAATCGCCCACGGTCGGAATGTCCGGCAGTGCATCCGAGCGCGTCGCAGTGGTCACGGCCAAGGCCCGAAGGGTGCCGGCTTTGATATATCCGATCGTAGAAGGCAGCGGACTAAACACCACCTGCACCTGTCCGCCGATCAGATCTGAAAAGTAACTGCCGCGATACGCCACGTGCAGCATCTTGACGCCGGTCATCATCATGAACAGTTCGCCGAAAACATGAGGCGCGGTGCCGTTGCCGGCCGAGGCCATGTTGATTTTTCCCGGATTGGCCTTGGCATAGGCGATGAACTCCGGAACGGTCTTGGCCGGGAGTGATGAATTGACCACCATGACGTAGGGATACCGCATAATGCCTGCGACCGGCGCAATATCGCGAATGAAATTGAAACTGAGGTTGTCGTAGAGCGTCGCATTGATCGCGTTCGGCGAAGCGACCTGAAGGAGAGTGTAGCCATCGGGCTCCGCCCTTACGACAACCTCGGCAGCAAGATTGCTCCCAGCTCCGGGCCGATCATCGACGATAAATTGCTGCCCGAGCTGTCCCGACAGCGATTGAGCAATCAGGCGCGCGACAATGTCGGTCGCCGACCCGGCCGGGAAGCCCACAACGAAGCGCACGGGTCGCGTCGGGTAATCGAGCGCCGATGCAATGCGTGACATGGCCGGGAGCGCAGCGGCACCCGCTGCGAGCTGCAGGAATTTGCGGCGGGGAAGTTTCATCGCATTCCCTCAAAACAATGAGCCTAGGCACCGTCTGCCTCCGCAGAAGGTGTCCAACGCTGTCCTGAGCCGATTCACGCGACGTCGAAGCAAACAAATCGTTCTGGAACCGGCGACTACTCGGCCGCGCGACGCGCCGCGACGATCTGATCGGCGGTGCGGCCGGTCAATTCGGCCATGTGGTCGAACTTGAAGGTGAAGGTGCCGGCGCCGGCGGTGGCGGAACGAATTTCGACGATCAGATCGCCGATCTCGGCTTCCGGCATCATCGCCCGCACCGTGTCCCAGCCTTCCCAGCCTTCGCGCGTGTCGAAGCCGAGGATCTGGCCGCGCCGGCCGGAGAGCAGCGCATTGATCTTCGCGGTGGCCTCGTTCGGACAGACGATCTCCACCTGATCGATCGGTTCCAGCAGCACCGGCTGGCACTGCGGCAGGCCCTCGTGGATGCCGATACGGCCCGCGGTCTGAAACGCCATGTCGGAGGAATCGACGGTGTGATAGGAGCCGTCGACCAGCGCCACATGCAGGTCCACCACCGGGAAGCCGAGCGGGCCGTGCTTGAGCGCGTCGATCACGCCTTCCTCGACCGACGGAATATAATTGCGCGGCACCACGCCGCCGGTGATCTGGTCTTCGAACGTGAAGCCCGAGCCGCGCGGCATCGGCTTGATGTCGAGCACGACATCGCCGTACTGGCCGTGGCCGCCGGATTGTTTCTTGTGGCGGCCGCGCTGCTGCACGCCCTTGCGAATGGTCTCGCGGTAACCGACCGACGGCTGGCGCCGCTCGATGGCGACGCCGTAACGGTCGGCCAGCCGCTCTGTGGCAACGCGCAGATGCATCTCGCCCTGGCCCCATAGCACGACTTCGTGGGTCTCCGGGTTGTGCGCGATGGTGATCGAGGGATCCTCTTCGGCGAGCTTGTTGAGCGCCAGACCGAGCTTCACATCGTCCTTGCGTTCCTTCGCCGTGATGGCGATGGCGAGCACCGGCGCATACGGCGCGACCTTGGCTACGGCTGCGTGCGGCTGTTTGCCGGCGGTCAGCGTGTCGCCGGTCTTGGCCTTGTCGAGCTTGGCGAACGCCACGGTCTCGCCCGCCGTGGCGGGGCCGCGCTTTTCGGTATTCTGACCGACGAGCTTGAACACGCCGGCGACGCGTCCGGCTTCGTCGTCCTCTGTGACGAATGTGGTGCCGTCGCCGGCCTGGCCAGATAGCATGCGGACGATCGACAAACGGCCGCCATGGCTGGTGTTGAGCGTCTTGAGCACGTAGCCGACCGCGTCGCCGTTGCCCTTGACGCCGAGCCGCCGCGCGGTCTCGGCGATACCCGGCGACTCGTGCCGCAGTGCCTTCAACAGCCGCAGCACGCCGTTGGTGCGGGTCGCCGTGCCCATCAACACCGGGCAGACAAGGCCTTCGCGCAGCTCGTGCGTGAGATCGTCAAAAATCTTGTCGCGCGGCGGCTGGATGTCCTCCAGCAGCTGCTCCATGAGCTGGTCGTCGTGATCGGCGAGCGTCTCCAGCATGGAAAAGCGCGCGGTCTTTTCACGATCGGCCAGCTCGCCTTCGAGCGGAATGAGCTGAGACGCGGCGTGTTCCTTGTAGACAAAGGCGCGCTCCAGCGCGAGGTCGACGAAGCCCGAGATGAGATCCCCGGCGAAGGTCGGTATCTGCCGCAAGATCAGCTTGGTGCGCGATGCCGGCTGCAACAGCTTGAGCACGTCGTGAACGCCGGCATCGGCCTTGTCGATCTTGTTGAGGAACAGGATACGCGGGATTTTCTGATCTTCCAGTTCACGCAGAATAATCTGCAGCTGCGGAACTTTCTTCTCGTCCATTTCACAAACAACAACGGCGGCGTCGACCACCGGCAGCACCGCGCGCATATCGTGGACGAACTCGACCGAGCCCGGGCAATCGATGAAGGTGTAGGAGTCGCCCATGAACGTCGTGGTGGCGGCGGTCAGCTCCACGCTCATCTTGTGGTGGCGCGCTTCCTTGCTGCCGTCGCCGACCGTGTTACCGGCCTCGATCGAGCCTTGGCGTGCGATCGCGCCGGTGCGCGCCAAAATCGCCTCGAGCAAGGTGGTTTTGCCGCTCTGAAACGGACCAACCAACGCAACGGCGCGGGGACCCGCCGCGCGGCCGCCATTATTGCCGTTCGTGGCCATCCACACCTCCCGCCTCTGGACCCGTCATTCAATGCGGGTCGGTTGGCTATGGTTTCAGGCGTCGGCCGTTCAGGTCAAGGGGCAGGACATTGTGTGCCGGGCTCGCACAGATACAGAGTGCCGATGCCGGCGCCGAAGTTGAAGCCCGTTTGTCCCTGGACCGACAATGGTTGCAGCGCAATCGACCGGTTCGAGCCGCCGACCAGCGCGTTGGCGCCGAGACCGATCGCGATCGACGCCTCCGCGGTGGCGCCGACATAGCTGCCGTTGAGCATGCCGGAGTAGCGATTGGTGGTGGCAAACACCGCCCACACGATCTTGCCGCCCGAGGTCGCACCGATATCGAGACCAATCCGCGACAATGTCCCCTGATAGGGCTCGTCCGGCATGTTGTCGGAATGCAGGATGCAGCTCACATTCTTCTGTGAGCCGACCAGCATGCCGACGCTGGAGGACAGCGAACAATTCAGGCTGCCGACCTGCAGCCGCGCCGGCTGCGCGTTGGCGGGCGCAGCCGGCATCACGGCAAGCGCCGCTGCAACCATGCCGGCTGTTGCTAAAATAGTCCGGACCATATGTGCGTTCTCCATCACCAGGCCCGTCCCCCGAGCCTGGCCGGGATTGTAAGCGAGAACCGTCCCGGCGTCGCCAGTTTGTTTTACGAGCGCGTCGTTTTTGCGCGCTGTTTTGCGCGTTTTTACCGCCGTTCCGAGACGGAGCCGGTTACTTCAAATTGCCGCAGAAGCGCTGGATGCGCGTGCAGGCTTCCTCCAGCGCGCTGGTCGCGGTCGCATAGGAGATGCGAAACGCAGGACCGACGCCGAACGGCGTGCCCTGCACCACCGCGACGCCTTCGGCCTCAAGGAGTTCGGTGACGAAGTCCTCGTCGGTGCGCAGCGTCTTGCCGGTCGGCGCCGTCTTGCCCATGGTGCCGGCGCAGGACGGATAGACGTAGAACGCGCCCTCGGGCTTCGGGCACTTGATGCCGTTCGCCTGGTTGAGCATGGAGACGCAGAGGTCGCGGCGCTCCTTGAAGATCTTGTTGTGCTTGGGGATGAAATCCTGCGGACCCTCGAGCGCTTCGACGGCGGCCCATTGCGCCACCGCGGTCGCATTCGAGGTCGACTGCGATTGCAGCATCGCCATCGCCTTGATCAGCGGCTCCGGACCACCGCCATAGCCAATGCGCCAGCCGGTCATGCAATAGGTCTTCGACACGCCGTTAATCGTCAGCGTCCGCTCATACAGCCGCGGCTCGAGCTGCGCAGGCGTGAAAAACTCGAAGTCATCGTAGACGAGATGCTCATACATGTCGTCGCTCATCACCCACACCTGCGGGTGACGCATCAACACATCGGTCAGCGCCTTCAGCTCGGCCCGCGTATAGGCGGCGCCGGTCGGGTTCGACGGTGAATTGAACAGGAGCCACTTGGTCTTCGGCGTGATGGCGCGCTCCAGCGCCTCGGGTTTCATCTTGAAGCCGTCCGCCATGCTGGTCTCGACCGCGACCGGCTCGCCGCCCGCGATCAGCACCATGTCGGGATAGCTCACCCAATAGGGCGCCGGGATGATCACCTCGTCGCCCGGATTGAGCGTCGCCAGGAATGCGTTGAACAGCACCTGCTTGCCGCCGGTGCCGACGATGATCTGCGACGGCTTATAGTCGAGCTGGTTCTCGCGCTTGAACTTGCGGGCGATCGCCGCCCGCAGTTCCGGGATGCCTTCCACGGCGGTGTATTTCGACGCCTTGCCGTCGCGGATCGCCTTGATCGCCGCCTCTTTGATGTTGTCGGGCGTGTCGAAATCGGGCTCGCCGGCGCCCAGTCCAATGACGTCGCGGCCGGCGGCCTTGAGCGCGCGCGCCTTGTCCGTGACGGCCATGGTGGCCGACGGTTTCACGCGCGAGGTCCGGTCCGCAAGAAAGGCCATTTCGCTTCTCCGATTGCCCGCCACAATTGGCAGGCGTAAGGGCGCGAGTTTCGTAGAGCCGCGGGCGTAGTCAGGCAAGGGCAAAGCGCCGCCGCTCACATCGCAATTGCGCGACCGACCGCGGCGGCCGATTGGCGTCCTCCCCGCAACGCTCCGTTAAGTCTGGGCTGGCCTAATGCCGGCATCGACCTCCAGACAGGATCCCTAATGCCCCGGGTGTGGCAGGCCTTGCGCAACGGCGACTGGCTGACCCGCGAGCGCATCAGGCTCATCGCTGCCGCGGTGCTTATCGCGTCGATCGCCGGATTTGCGTTCCTGGTGGCGACCGCGCACGGCGGCGTCGACCGCCAAGGCCGGCCATTGGGTACGGATTTCTCCAACGTCTATGCGGCCGGCACCTATGTGCTCGAAGCCGAGCCGGATGTTCCGTTCGATCCGCCGCGTCAGTATGCGCGCGAGCAGGAACTGTTCGGCAAGGCGACGCCGTTCTACGGCTGGCACTATCCGCCGTATTTTCTGTTCGTCGCCGGCGCGCTCGCGAAACTGCCGTATGGCGTCGCGCTGACCGTCTGGCAGGGATCGACGCTGCTGCTCTATTTGCTGATGATCTTTGGGATCGCTTCTCCTTCGCCCCGCGTGCGGGGAGAAGGTCGGGATGAGGGGGCGTCGCCGCCAGGCTCAGAATCGCGGAGAGGCCCCCTCACCCTCCTTCGCTTCGCTCAGTCGACCTCGCCCCGCCCAGCGGGGAGAGGTGACATCCTCCTCCTCGCACTCGCCTATCCGGCGGTGCTGATCAACATCGGACACGGTCAGAACGGATTCCTCACCGCGGCGCTGCTCGGCGGCGCCCTCATCATCCTGGATCGGCGGCCGATCCTCGCAGGAATCCTGATCGGCCTCCTGGTCTACAAGCCGCAATTCGGGCTGATGATTCCACTGGCGCTCGTCGCGGGCGGCCACTGGCGGACGTTTGCGGCCGCCGCGGCGACCGTGGCGGCACTGACACTTGTCACCACGCTCGCCTTCGGACCCGAGGTCTGGCCTGCCTTCAAGGCCTCCACCGAATTCTCGCGCAGCGTCGTGCTCGAACAAGGCCAGACCGGCTGGCAAAAGATTCAGAGCGTGTTTTCCTGGGCGCGGATGTGGGGTGCGCCGATTCCGCTCGCCTATGCGTTGCAAGGCGCGCTTACTATCGCGATTGGCGTCGTTATCGTCCGGGTGTGGCGAAGCGCCGCCGCGCCGGCGCTCAAGAGCGCCACGCTGTGCGTCGCCGCGATCCTCGCCACGCCCTACTCGCTCGACTATGACATGATGGTCCTGGCGCCGGTCATCGCGTTCTTCGCCCTCGATGGGCTCCGTCGCGGTTTCGGCCCGTGGGAGAAAACCGCGCTCGCGGCGCTGTGGCTGGTACCGCTTCTCGCTCGCAGCGTCGCGCAAGCGACCCTGATACCGCTGGGGGTTCCGGCCATGCTGGCGACGTGCGTTCTCCTGCTGCGCCGTGTGGAACTTGACCGCACGCATCGCAGGCCTTCAACTCTCGCCGTTCCACTTTAGCTGACGCGGAACGGCGCGGGCGGTCACGACATCGCCGCGTTCGACTTGTAGGCCGATTTCGCCTAAAAATTGTGGTCAGAAACACGGGCGCGGCGATGTTCACGCTCTACTCGATGCAGCGTTCCGGAAACAGCTACAAGGCGCGGCTGGCGCTCGCCCAGCTCGGCATCCCCTGTCAATTGATCGAAATCGACATTCTTAAAGGCGAGAGTCACACGCCTGAATTTCTGCAAAAGAACCCGAACGGACAGGTGCCGCTGCTCGAAGTCGCGCCCGGCCGTTATCTCGCCGAATCGAACGCCATCCTGTGGTACATCGCCGGCGGCACGCCGCTCGCGCCCGAGGACCGCATCGATCGGGCCGATGCGCTGCAATGGATGTTCTTCGAGCAGCACTCGCTCGAACCCAATCTGGGCGCGGCATATTTCTGGCTCACGCTGATCAAGGGCGGGCGCGATCTACAGAGCCACGCCATCGAGGACTGGATGGAGGAAGGCCACCGCGCACTCGGCGTGATGGACAAGCATCTTGCCCTGCACGACTATTTCGCCGCCGATCGGTACACCATCGCCGACATCGCGCTCTACGCCTACACCCATGTGGCGGACCAGTGCGGCTACGACCTCAGCGCATTTCCGGCGGTGCGCACCTGGCTCAGGCGCGTGGCGGCCGAGCCGGGCTACGTGACGATGGACTTCAGACCAACGCCCACCGTCCCAGCCTTGATTTCCGAGGCCTGAAACCCACGGCGGCAATTAATCTGCTGGCCGGCTTGCAGAATTAACGATCCGTTAACCAAAATCATAAAATTGCCTTTGTTTATCAATGGCTTCGCCTCACTTCGGCCGAACGGGCGCCGGCCGCGAAGAGGATTCTGGCGACCATGCAAACTGATTCGCGAAGGATCTCGCCATGGCTGACCTGACCGGGATGGCCGGGTTTAGCTGCCCCGCTCCTGACAAGACATTGTCCAAGCGCCGTGCTGGCATCGAACTGGCAGCGACCACCGGACTCGCGATCTCGCTGGCGGTCGCGGCCACCGCGGTCTCCATCGGCATGATCCACTCCCAGGCCTTGGGCACAGTCGCCCATCACCACGGCACGCCTCTGGCGATCGCCGCCGGGCTCGGCCTCGCCATGGTCGGCGGCGGCAGCATGTCCGCCATCGTAGCCCGGGACATCAAGCCGGAACGCGGCTGACGCGCCCTCCGCGACGATTTTAATGCACTCTGCCCGCCATTGAGGCGGGACAGCGCCGTTGCGCTGCAACAAATGACTTAAATCCGGGCGGCGTTGCCGATATTGTGTGCACTCCCATTCGCGGCGGAGGGCGCGCACCCATGAAACTCATCACTGCCATCATCAAGCCCTTCAAGCTCGAGGACGTGCGCGACGCCCTGGTGTCGGTCGGGGTCCACGGCATGACCATCACCGAAGTCAAAGGCTACGGCCGGCAGAAGGGGCACACCGAGATCTATCGCGGCGCCGAATACGTCGTGAATTTCCTGCCGAAGGTACGGCTCGAAATCGCGGTTACCGATGAGGACGTCGAGCGGGTCGTCGAGGCGGTTAGCACCGCCGCCAAGACCGGCCAGATCGGGGACGGCAAGATTTTCGTCATGCCGATCGAGCAGGCGCTGCGCATCCGCACCGGCGAGACCGATGCTGACGCGCTTTAAAGTGTGATCCAAAACGTACGTACCGGTTTGCCGAATCAATCACGCTCAAAAAAGAACGCCAAGAATTCCGGGGGGAATTTCAAAATGAGGGTGGCAACTTTCGCTCGCGGTACGACCGTGGCCTTGGCCGCGGCCGCCGCTTTCACCGTCACGGCGGCGCCCGCCATGGCGCAGTCCTTGGCGCCATCGGCCAGCAAGATCGACCCGGCCGATACGGCCTGGATGATCGTTGCGACCGCACTTGTCCTGATGATGTCGATTCCGGGTCTGGCGCTGTTCTATTCAGGCATGGTGCGCAAGAAGAACGTGCTTGCCACCATGGCGCAGACGTTCGCCGCCACAGCGCTGTGCTCGGTGCTGTGGATGGCGATCGGCTACACGCTCGCCTTCACCGGCGCCGGGCCGATGATCGGCACGCTGAACCGCGTTCTGATGCGCGGCATCGGCATGGACACCGTCAGTCCGCTGGCGCCGACCATCCCGGAAGCGCTGTTTCTCATCTATCAGATGACGTTTGCGGTCATCACCGTAGCGCTGGTCGCCGGCTCGGTGGCCGACCGCATGCGCTTCTCGGCTTTCCTGTGGTTCTCGGCGCTGTGGCTTCTGATCGTTTACGTGCCGATTGCGCACTGGGTCTGGGGCGGCGGCTTCCTGCAGAACGCCGGCGTGCTCGATTTCGCCGGTGGCACCGTCGTTCACCTCAACGCCGGTGTGGCCGGCCTTGTCGGCGCGTGGCTGCTCGGCGCCCGGCGCGGCTACGGCGTCGACAATTTCGCCCCTTACGATCTGTCGCTCGCGGTGATCGGCACCGGGTTGCTGTGGGTCGGTTGGTTCGGCTTCAACGGCGGTTCCGCGCTTGCCGCCAATTCGCGCGCGGTGTTTGCCATCACCGCCACGCACCTCGCGGCATCGATGGGCGCGCTCACCTGGATGGCGCTCGAATGGTGGGTGCGCGGCAAGCCGTCCGTACTCGGCATGATCTCCGGCGCGGTGGCCGGCTTAGGCACGATCACCCCGGCATCAGGCTTCGTGCTGCCGTGGCACGGCCTCGTCATCGGGCTGGCCGCCGGCGTCGTCTGCTTCTACGCCTGCACCTGGCTCAAAATTGCCTGCGGCTATGACGACTCGCTCGACGTGTTCGGCGTTCACGGCGTCGGCGGCGCCACCGGCACGCTGCTGGTCGGCGTGTTTGCAACACGCTCGGTCGGCAACGTCTCAGGATTGCTGGAAGGCCATGCGGTACAGGTTCTGATCCAGCTCTATGGCGTCGTCGTCACGCTGGCATGGTCCGCCATCGCAAGCTTCGTATTGTTCAAGGCGATCTCGGCCTTCATCGACCTGCGCGTCGACCGCCAAAGCGAGATGGAGGGTCTCGATGTGACCCAACATGGCGAAGCGCTACAGTAGGCGCACCGGCTGCCTCTGCACCGCGCAGAGCCCCAAAACATTAATTCTATGTAGGCCATGTTGCGGCCATGGTGGCGTGATGGAACTCTTGCCGCGACGGCGGATTACATTGTCGCCTCAGTTTGCTACTTTGAAGACTTATTATGACTGCCGATTCACCCAAAATAAAAGGAGCTGCCATGCTGCGGGTGACCACCATCGTAGCGCTTGTTGCGCTCGCATTACCCACAATGGCCCTCGCCCAGCCGGCCGGCGCCGAACATGGCAAAGGCAAGGGCACCCCGCGGGCTCCGGTCCATCAAGCCCATCCCGTCCCGCACGCGGCAATTCACCAGCATGCGCCGGTTGTCCACGGGCCGGTCGGGCATGGTCCTGTTGTCCACGGACCGGTCGGGCATGGTCCTGTTGTCCACGGCCCCGCCGTTGTCTTGGGGCACGGCGGCCCGCATGGGCCATTCGTGTTCCACGGCCATCCGTTCGCATGGCACCCGGTCCACTTCCCCCATCCTTGGGTCTACCCGCAGGGCTATGGCTACCGGCTGTGGACGGTCGGCGCGGTCCTGCCACCGATGTTCTGGCAACGGCCGGACTACTACTACACCGGCTGGGCCGAGATGGGCCTGCCGCCGCCCGACCCGGGCTTCCAGTATGTGGAATACGGACCGGACCTGCTCCTGGTGAATGTGTCGACCGGCGAGGTTGTGCAGGTATTCCCCGGCGCTTTCAGTTGATTGCTGACGACCGGCGGTTGGCGTAACGACAATCGCCGACTGTCACTTTCAGGCTGCTGCTCTGCCGCGGGGTAAAATCCGCGGCAGACCTGTTTTCATGGACGCGTTCTTCGCCAAATTTCTTTTTTAGCGCTGCCGGGAGGAGCAAGTGGCGTCCTTCGTGCTCGCAATCGATCAGGGCACAACATCGACCCGCGCCATCGTGTTCGGCGCCGATATGTCGGTCGCCGCTTCGGCGCAGCAGGAATTCCCACAGCATTTTCCGGCCGACGGCGAAGTCGAGCACGATCCCGAGGACCTGTGGTCGAGCACGGTTGCGACGTGCCGCGACGCGATGCGCAAGGCGGGCGCCACGGCAAGCGACGTCGCCGCCATCGGCATCACCAATCAGCGCGAAACCACGCTCGTCTGGGACCGCGCCACGGGCCAGCCACTGCATCGCGCCATCGTGTGGCAAGACCGGCGCACCGCGGATGCTTGCAGGGGGCTGCGCGAACGCGGCCACGAACCGGCCTTCGCGGCCAAGACCGGACTTTTGCTCGATCCTTATTTCTCCGGCACCAAGCTTGCGTGGCTGCTCGATCGTGTGCCGGACGCACGGGCGCGGGCCGCGCGCGGCGACCTCGCCTTCGGCACGGTCGACTCGTACCTGTTATGGCAACTCACCGGCGGCAAGGTGCACGCAACCGACGCCACCAACGCGTCGCGCACGTTGCTGTTCGACATTCATCGCGGCCGCTGGGACGACGAACTCTTGGCGCTGCTCGGCGTGCCGAAAAATGTCCTGCCGGACGTGCGCGATTCGTCCGCCGCTTTCGGCGTAACAGATCCGGCGCTGTTCGGCGGACCGATTCCGATCTGCGGCATCGCCGGCGATCAGCAGGCGGCGCTGATCGGCCAGGCCTGTTTCACACCCGGCATGGTCAAATCGACTTACGGCACCGGATGCTTCGCCGTGCTCAATACCGGCAGCACGCCGGTCGTATCCAACAACAAACTCCTGACGACGATCGCCTATCAACTCGGCGGCGAACGCACCTATGCGCTCGAAGGCTCGATCTTCGTCGCCGGCGCGGCGGTGCAATGGCTGCGCGACAATCTGCAAATCGTCGCCAGTGCGGCGGCGACCGGCGCGCTCGCCGCAGCAGCCGATCCGACGCAAGACGTCATTCTGGTGCCGGCCTTCGTCGGCCTCGGCGCACCCTATTGGCGGCCGGACGTGCGCGGCGCTTTGTTTGGGCTGACGCGCGGCACCGGTCCCGCGGAACTCGCGCAGGCCGCGCTCGACAGTGTCTGTTTCCAGACCGCCGATCTCGTCACCGCCATGCGGGCCGACTGGCCGCAGGCGCAGGACGCGCTGAAAATTCTGCGCGTCGACGGCGGCATGGCCAATTCGGACTGGACCATGCAGCGCCTCGCTGACCTCACCGGCTGCATCGTCGACCGCCCGCAGATCAGAGAAACGACATCGCTCGGCGCCGCCTATCTCGCCGGCCTGCACTGCGGCTTCTTTCCCGAGCCCGATCGCTTCGCGACGCAATGGCATCTGGAGCGCAGATTCGCGCCGCAAATGGATGCGGCCACGCGCGAGCGCAAACTCTCAGGATGGGCGGCGGCGGTGCGGCGATTGCTGAGCTGAGCTGAGCTGAGCTGAATAGATGCCGGCGCTTTCCCGCCGAGGATCTGAACGATTTCGCTGTCACGTCGGCAATTGCAAAACAGCGGACATTCTACGGCCGCACAAGCCGGCGCCAATCACCCAAAACGTCCATCCGCTTCAGTCACACCGTTGACGTTGGAAGCGGCTGAATTGAAACCGCTGTACGCTGCCGCTAGGCGTGCAATGGTCATGGCGGCGGCTCTCAATCAGTTTGAAAGAGGGACCGAGCGCCTCGCCGATCGAGGCACTATCCTGTCGGGCCACCGGCAAGCCGCTACAGCGCTCCGGCCCGTTCGGTGCAAAGGTGCCGATGATCACATGCCCTCCGGGACGCACCGCCTCGCGCAGGTGTTCGGCGTATGCGGCTCGGTCGGATGGTTCGGTCAGGAAATGAAACGCGGCCCGGTCGTGCCAAACGTCGTAGGCCTTGTCTGGGCGCCATGCCGTCACATCGGCGATGATCCATGTGACATGCTCAGCGGTGGGACCGAGCCTGTCCCGCGCCTTCTCGCAAACATCGAGCACAGTGACCGAGCGAAAGCCATCGGCGAGCAGCGCGTCGGCGAGTCGAGATGCGCCCCCGCCAATATCGATGATTGATGCATCGATGCCGACGCCGGTCGCACGAATGAGGTCGAGCGAAATCGTTGGAGTTTCCTGGAACCAACTGACGTCACGCTCACCCTTGGTCCGGTAAACGTTCTCCCAGTGGCTTTGCCTTTCAAGCATGCTCATATCAGCCGTCCGCTGCCCTCAGGAGGCTACGTATATGTCATCGGCCCCCATTCTCGACAACAAGGACCCGGGCGCCCTCTCGGTGTTCGAGCCAACCGCGCTACTGCGCGAAGCTCGTCGGCAGAAGGGCCTGCCCATTGCCAAGGTACCGGCACTCTGCATCCTCGATCCTGACGGCGATCTGGTTCGGCGTCTCAGAAATTCCGGTCAAGCCAAGCTCTCGGAGAACTGGCCTTGTTATCACACCGATCTCTACGAATTTCCGCTTGCCGGTGAACCCGCCGCTATCGTTGGGTGCGCCGTTGGGGCACCTTTTGCCGTTCTGGTGGCTGAAGAACTCTTTGCTTGCGGCTGTTGCATGTTGGTCAGTTTGACTTCGGCGGGGCAAATCAACCCGATGGGTAATCCGCCCTATTTCGTGGTCATCGACCGCGCTTTGCGTGACGAGGGCACCAGCTATCACTACGCGGCGCCGGAGACGTTTGCGGAAGCAGACCCTCATATCATTGAGGCGGCGGTGCGCGCCCTGACCGACGCGGGCCTGCGAGTCCATGTCGGAGCAAGTTGGACGACCGACGCGCCCTTCCGTGAAACGGCCGGCGCTATCGAAGCTGCGCGCAACAAGGGCGCGCTCGCCGTCGAAATGGAGGCCGCCGCGCTCTACACGTTCGCGCACAAACGGAACAAAGCGGTCCTTTGTCTTGCGCACGTCACCAACACGATGGGCCTAACCGACCGGGATTTTGAGAAGGGCGAGGCCGACGGGACCGCTCATGCTTTGATGATCCTTGAAGCGCTCGCTCGGATGCTTCGACCGGGAAGCCATGGCTAGCAGGTCCCCGTCCGCTTGGGCCCCGAGCGTCGTGTAGCGACTCTCGCCAATTTGTCGCTGTCGTGGTGAAGCCGACATGGCCTGTGATGACAAGAACCTGCGAGCCCGCCGCAACCAAGATTTCTTGATTCGCGCGAATTCGTCGCCCTCGCTTCTCGCGGGCAAAAACAGCGAAGCGAAAAATGTCATTGAATCAAACCGAAGCGCGCGCCGAATGATTCGGCTTGACTTGGCGCGCGATAGGAATAAAAGCGCCGTCCTCTCGCTCCTCGTGAAGGACGCCAGACGGTGACTCCGGCTGGCGGGAGCGAGATGCGGTGCCCGCGCGCAAAGGGTTCGTCCCCGTTGCACTCGGGCGGTATCGGACATCATGTCCGCCGGCACTATGACCGGCGTGCGAGGTGCTCGCTGTAACCGGGGCTGGCGCCGGCGGGAGACCCCCGCCATCGTGGAGCCAGCGCCGCGAAACCTGGTCCGAGACCGCACCTTGGGATGCGTGAGTCCCAAGGGCAGAACCGCCGTGGAACGCCGACAGGCGAGCGCGCCCTGCAGGGTGCGCGCTGCGCCTTACGGTGCAGCA